>Ga0153960_1000013_pt1 | contig 264694 bp, 257 predicted proteins | sample TSFL044MetaG_FD_102274 | JGI IMG/M metagenome (GOLD analysis project Ga0153960, IMG submission 102274) | Attine ant fungus gardens microbial communities from Florida, USA - TSFL044 MetaG | ecosystem: Host-associated > Fungi > Mycelium > Unclassified | place: USA: Florida, Withalacochee...
GACCGGTACCACGGTGCACGTCTCGGGTGACGCGGCGAAGCTGCTCAACAGCACCTTCAAGACCGACGCCGTCAAGAGCGGCCTCCTCGTCGGCACCGCCACCATCACCGCCAAGATCAAGTAGGACCGATCCACTCGACGGCCCCGTCCCGGCACCCGCCGGGACGGGGCCGTCGTCGTCGTGGTGTCAGCCGGCGGCGTCCGTCTCCGGCTCGTCGGGGCCGATGGCGTCCTGGACGCGAGCGCTGACGGACCGCAGCGTCTCGGCGTCGGTCCCCACGGGCCTCCAGAACAGGTCCTCGAGCGCACCCGTGTGCGCACGGATGCCGGCGAGCACCGCGCGACGACCGTCGCGGGTCATCTCGACCCAGCTGCCGCGGCCGTCCGTCGGGCAGTCCGCCCGCTCCACCAGCCCGCGCGCGACCATGCGCGTGACCTGGTGGCTCACCCGGGACTTCTCCCACCCGATGCCCGCGGCGATGTCGCGCACACGCAACCGGTGCTCCGGTTCGCGGTGGAGCCCGATGAGGATCTCGAACTCCGGTATCGAGATCCCGGCCCCCTGCTGCACCGCGTGGTCCAGCGCTCGGTCGAGTCGTCGCCACACGTCGTGGTAGGCGTCCCACGTGGCCCAGTCGTGGCCTCCGGCCCCCTCGTTCGGCATTGCGCCAGCGTATCCACCTCGGACCCGTTCGCCGTGATGATCATCCGCTCGGATGACCGGGTCCCGCCCAGACGACTCGGTGTGCACACACGGCTCGCTCCGAGGTGGAGTCGGTGGCGAGGCCTACGATCGGAGCATGCCGAGCGCCCGACTGCAGGACTGCACCGACGACGCCGTCGCCCTCGTGCGGCGGTGGCTGGCGGCGTCCGCCGGGGCGAAGCCGGACGCCGGTGCCGCCCGTCTCGCGGGCGTCCTCCGCGACGAGCAGGGGCTCGACTTCACTCGGGGGTTCGTCGACAAGGTCATCCGGCCGGAAGACCCGCGGGTCGCCGCACGGAACCTCGAGCAGGTCAGCCGGGACGTCCCGGACTTCCTCGCCTGGTACCTCCGCGGTGCGGTGACGCTCGGCGGCGGTTTCGCGACGATGGCCCCGTGGGCGGTCGTCCCCACGGCGCGGAAGATCCTGCGACGCATGACCGGGCACCTCGTCATCGACGCGACGCCCGCGAAGCTCGGACCCGCGCTCGCCAAGGTCGGCGGGCCCGGCACCCGGCTCAACGTGAACCTCCTCGGTGAGGCCGTGCTCGGCAGCGCTGAGAGCGACCGGCGGCTGCAGGGGACGATGGACCTGCTCGCGCGCGACGACGTGGACTACGTCTCGATCAAGGTGAGCTCGGTCGTCCCACAGATGTCGATGTGGGCCTTCGACCAGACCGTCGAGCGCGTGGTGGACCGACTCGTGCCGCTCTACCGGCTGGCGGCGTCCGGGCCGGCGTCCGGCCGCCCGGCGAAGTTCATCAACCTCGACATGGAGGAGTACCGCGACCTCGACGTCACGCTCGCCGTGTTCCGGGCGCTGCTCGACCGTGACGAGTTCCTCGGGCTCGAGGCCGGCATCGTCCTGCAGGCGTACCTGCCCGATGCGGCCGGGGCGCTGGAGTCCCTGACCTCGTGGGCGCAGGAGCGGCGTGCACGGGGCGGTGCACCGATCAAGGTCCGGCTCGTCAAGGGCGCCAACCTCGCGATGGAGCGGGTCGACGCGATCCTGCACGAGTGGCCGCTCGCGACGTGGGGTTCGAAGCAGGAGACCGACACCGCGTACCTCCGGATGCTCGACGCCGCGCTGACGCCCGAGCGGATCGACGCGGTGCGCATCGGCGTCGCCGGGCACAACCTGTTCGACCTCGCCACCGCGTGGGTGCTCGCCCAACGCCGCGGGGTCACCGACGGGATCGACGTCGAGATGCTCCTCGGCATGGCCTCGACCCACGCCGACGCCGTCCGTGCGGACGTCGGGCAGGTGCTGCTCTACACGCCGGTCGTGCAGCCGGACCAGTTCGACTCCGCGATCGCGTACCTCGCCCGTCGGCTGCAGGAGAGCGCGAGCCCCGAGAACTTCATCGCGAGCGCCGCGGAGATCGACCACGACGAGAGCGTCTTCGAACGGGAGCACGGCCGGTGGCTCGCCTCGGTCCGGGCGCTCGACGCCGCAGAGCCGGTCCCCGTCACGAACCGCACGCAGGACCGCAGCGCGCCGCTCGGGGAACCCGTGCACCGGGACGCCTTCGCGAACGTCCCGGACACCGACCCGGCACTCGCGGCCAACCGCGAGTGGGCGCTCGACGTGCTCCGCCGGGTGCCGCGGTCGCAGCTCGGCGCGCAGACGATCCGCGGCGCGAAGGTCGCCGACCGCTCCAAGCTCGAGCGCATCGTCGCCCGCACCGCGCAGGCCGGCGTGAACTGGGGCCGGCAGGACCCGTCCGACCGCGCCGAGCTCCTCGACCTCATCGCCCACGAGCTCGAGACCCGGCGGGCCGACCTCATCGAGGTGATGGCGGCGGAGACGGGCAAGACCCTGTCCGAGGCCGACGCCGAGGTCAGCGAGGCGATCGACTTCGCGCACCACTACGCCGAGAGCGCCAGACACCTCGCCGTGCTCGACGGTGACGGCGCGCGCTACGTCCCGCCGCGGCTGACCGTGGTCGTCCCGCCGTGGAACTTCCCCGTGGCGATCCCCGCCGGTGGTGTGCTGGCTGCTCTCGCCGCGGGCAGCGGGGTCGTCCTCAAGCCCGCGCCGGAGGCGAAGCGGTGCGGCGCCCTGCTCGCCGACGTGCTCTGGGACGCCGGTGTGCCGCACTCCCTGCTGCAGCTCGTCGACCTCGACGAGGACGAACTCGGCCGTGACCTCATCGCGCACCCCGCCGTCGACCGCATCATCCTGACGGGCTCCGCCGACACCGCACGGTCCTTCCGCTGGTGGCGTGCCGGCCTGCCGCTGACTGCCGAGACGAGCGGCAAGAACGCGATCGTCGTCACGCCAAGCGCCGACCTCGACCTCGCCGTGCAGGACATCGTGCAGTCGGCCTTCGGGCACGCCGGGCAGAAGTGCTCCGCCGCGTCCCTGGTGATCCTGGTCGGCTCCGTCGGCGAGAGCGAGCGGTTCCGCCGTCAGCTCGTCGACGCGACGCGCACGCTCCGGGTCGCCTGGCCGGACGACCCGACCGCGCAGATGGGGCCGGTCATCGCCGAGCCCGAGGGCAAGCTCCGGAGCGGGCTCACGGAGCTCGGACCGGGCGAGTCCTGGCTCGTGCAGCCGGTGCCCCTCGACGACTCTGGACGGCTCTGGTCACCCGGCATCCGTGACGGCGTCCGGCCGGGCAGCGACTTCCACCAGACCGAGTACTTCGGTCCGGTGCTCGGCATCGTGCGCGCCGAGACCCTCGAGCAGGCCATCGCGATCCAGAACGGCACGGACTACGGACTGACGGCGGGCATCCACTCGCTCGACACCGACGAGGTCGCGGACTGGATCGCCGGTGTCCAGGCCGGCAACCTGTACGTCAACCGGGGCATCACCGGGGCGATCGTCCGTCGCCAGCCCTTCGGCGGCTGGAAGCGCTCGGCCGTCGGCACGGGCACGAAGGCCGGCGGGTCCATGTACGTCGCGACCCTCGGCCGGTGGCAGCCGATCCCGCGCACCGTGCACAAGAGCATCCAGCTGCACGGGCTGCCGCCGCGGGTCACCGCGGTGATCGAGGCAGCACGCAGCGGACTCTCGTTCGAGGAGTTCGACCAGGTCCGTGCGGGCGCGCTCAGCGACGTCCGCGCGCGGGCGACGGAGTTCGGCGTCTCGCACGACCCCTCCGCGCTCGTGGTGCAGCGGAACGTGCTGCGCTGGCGCCCGCAGTCCGTGATCGTGCGGCAGGCCGAGGGTGCCACGACCGGTGACCTCGTCCGTGTCCTGGTCGCCGCGACCGCGGCACGAGCCCATGTCCTGCTGAGCAGCGCTCGGCCGCTCCCCGGACCACTGACGCAGCTGCTCGCGTCCAGCCGCTCCCCGCTCGACGTCGTCGACCACCTGGTCGAGTCCGACGAGGAGTTCCTGCGCCGGGCGGCGTCCGGCGAGGTCTTCCGAGCGTCCTGGACCAACGGCGAGGACGACACGCAGGACGCGCTCGAGACCGTGCTCTCCCAGGGGCAGGAGCCACCCGCGCACACGGCGTTCGGTGGACCTGGTGCGCGCATCCGGCTCGTCGGCGGGGATCCCCTCGCCCTCGAGGAAGCCCTCGGCGCGAGCGTCGACGTCGCGATCCACGACGCCCCCGTCGTCGAGGCCGGGATCATCGAGATGCTGCCGTTCCTGCGCGAGCAGGCGGTGTCGATCACGGCGCACCGGTTCGGCGACCTGGACCCCGACCTCTCGGAGCTGCATGTCTGACGACCGGACCCTGCACGCCGACGGCCTGTTCAACGGCCGCGACCTCGGCGGCCTCCCGCTGGAGGGCGGTGGGTCGACCCCGACCCGTCGCGTGTTCCGGTCGGAGAGCGTCGACCGACTGACGGCCGACGGCTGGCAGGCACTCCACGACGCCGGCATCCGGACGATCGTGGACCTGCGGGCGCCGTCCGAGACCGCGAAGGACTCCGGCCCGCGTCCGGACTGGCTCACCACCGTCGTGATCGACCACGACGGGCTCGACGACGCCCCGTCGTTCTGGTCGGCCTACTGGGAGACCGGCCTGGTCGGCACCCCGTTGTACTACGGACCGCACCTCGACGAGCTCCCGGAACGGACCGGGTCCGCGTTGCGGGCGATCGCCCGCGCCGAACCGGGCGGTGTCCTGTTCCACTGCGCCGGCGGGCGGGACCGCACCGGCATCATCGCGCTCGCGCTCCTGACGATCGCGGGCGTCGAACCCGAGTCGATCGTCGCGGACTACCTCGTCACGGTCGACAACGCGCCGGCGCTGCTCGCCTCGATCGGCGTCCCGTCGAACGAGGCGAAGATCGAGGCCCTGTGCGCCGAGCACGGCACCACGGTGGAGGGCGCCTTCCGCGCGGCGCTCGACGGGTTCGACCCGGTGCGCTTCGTCGAGCGGTCCGGTCTCGACGACGCCGACCTGGAGGCACTGCGCACGTTCCGCGCGGACGTCGCCTGACCGGTCGGTACGGCCCGGCCGGACGCCGCGGTACCGATCCGCTGGTTCAGTCCTCGGTGTCGCCGGCTTCCTCGTCCTCGACACCCGTCTCGTCCATGCGGTCGCGGAGGTGGTCGGCCATCGCGCCGGCTCCCTCGCCCGCGTGGTCATGGTCGACCTGTTCGATGAGGCCGTGCAGCTTCTCGTGGTTCGTGGCCTCGGTGGCGCCGTCCATGACGGGCTCGGTCTGTTCGTGATCGCTCATGTCGCGGACGCTACGCCGTGGCGCATGGGCATCTCGCTCACGATGTCCGCCGCATGCCCGGGAACACCAAAGGGAGTGCGAACTCGCACTCCCTTTGACGCCTCCGCACGGAGGGACGATCTGCCTTGGGCGACGCACTCGACCACTACTCCAGAGCCTGTGACGCCGCGTACTCCTCGGCTTGCATGTGAGATGCTACCAGGTGTTGCCGACGTCGTGATCGGTCGGAGGGGATGATCGATGCTGCGACAGTTGGACGAGGCCGAGAAGGCCCGACTCCGTGCCGCGTTTGATGCGATGCCCTTCGAACGCATGCGGGTGTACCTCGATGCGAGCGACCGCAACCCGTACGAAGCGCTGGCCCTCTACGACCAGAACTCGAAGGTGTCGGCCGCGCTGTTCGAGACAGTCGGGCACTTCGAGATCCACTTCCGGAACAGTCTGGACGCCGCGCTGCGGAGCCGACACGACTTCAAGCGGAGATCCGGCGACTGGTTGGACGACCGGCACGGAGAGCTCAGCAACCGCGCGCTCGAGGCGATCAACCGGGCTCGCGCCGACGCGATCCGCAACCGCCGGAGCGGTCACGGCGACCACGTGAGCGGACGCGGGCACGTCATCGCGGAACTCAACTTCTCCTTCTGGCGACGGCTCATCGACAGGAGGTACGAGCGCACCCACGGAAGCGCAGTCATGCGCCTGTACCCCGAACTCCGGAAGCTCGGGCGCAACAACGCCGGCATGGAACCGCTCCGGGTGCTCGTGGAGCCGACCTACTCGCTGCGGAACCGGATCGCCCACCACGAGCCGGTCTGGCGACAGAGCGCCACCCGTCGACGAGACGACATGGTGCAGGTGATCGGCCAGACGAGTCCGGAGCTCGCGAGCTGGGTGCGGTCAACCTGCCGTCTCGACACGTTGGTCAAGGCCGCGGGGGTCGCGTCGAGCGGTAGTGCAGCTCGACCGCTCCACCGCTGAACGTGGTGGTCCCCACCAGCTCGTACACCGCTGTCGGCGCGGCCACCGGCAGCAGGGGTGATCCGGCGCCGAGCGCGATCGGCATCACCGTCACCCGGAGTTCGTCGAGCAGTCCGGCCTGCTGGTACTGGGCCGCGAGCAGGCCGCCCCCGACGACCCACACGTCGCGCTCGCCGGCCGCACGTTCGACGACGGCCTGGTGGTCCGCGACCGATCCCGACACGAAGTGCACCTCGGCGCCGTCCGCCACGGGCAGGTCGCGCGTCGTGAACACCCAGGTCGGCAGGTCCGGGTACGCCCAGGTGTCGTCGTGGGCGAGCAGCCACTCGTAGGTGGTCGACCCCATCACGATCGCGCCGACGCCCGCGAAGAAGCGGTCGTGGTGCTCCTGGAACGGCTCGAAGCCGAACTGCAGCAGCCAGTCGAGGTCGTCACCGGGGGCGGCCACGAACCCGTCGAGGGAGGAGGCGACGGAGTAGGTCGTGTTCATGCGCGCGACGGTACCGGGGGCGTCCGACACGGCGAGGGGCGTCCGATGCGGCGACGCGTGTCGGACGGCGCCGGGTCAGCCGCGGCGCCGACCGGTCCCGACCGCAGCGACCTCGGCGATCGCCAGCGCGACGGCGATCCCGATCTGTCCGAGCGCGAAGGCCCGTCGCCGGGGGTCGAGGACGGCGAGCGGCACCATGGTCGCACCGTGCACGGCGTCGACCACCGCGCTGAGCGTGTGCGCCTCGGCGCGCTGCGATCGACCGACCAGGGCGGCCTGTGCGACCTGCCGGACAGCGAGCACCGAGTCGAGCACCGGCTGCTTCCCCCGTGTCGCACGCACAGCGTGACCGACACCGACGGCCAGGCGCAGGACCTCCGCGAGTGACCCTGCGTCGGTGCGCGCTCCGAGCCTGCGTCGTGCGGTCATCGCCGACGGCCGGCCGCCACCGCCGCTGCGCCGACGGCCCCCGCAGCGCCGAGGAGCGCGCCGAGCAGACCGTTGCCGAGTCGGCGGTGCTCCACCCACCAGGTCTGGGGCGACCACCCGTGCGCCGCGTCGTCGAACACCCCGTGGGCGCCGTGGTCGCCGGGGACCGGTTCGTAGAGGTTGTCGCCGAGCTGTTCGCCGTCCTTCGCGGCGTTCTGCTGCCCGGACACCAGGGTCTTCGCCGCGTACCAGTCCGCGAACCCACCGCTGATCCGGTTGCCCAGGATCGTGTAGACCGTCGACTCGCCGACCCACGTGCGACGGCGCGGCCGCTCCGCGACGGTGGCGATCGCTCGGGCGCCGACCTCCGGCTGGTAGATCGGCGCGACCGGCTGCGGGTGGTGCGGCAGCTTCGACTTCACCCACTGGAACTGGATCGTGTTGAGCGCCGGCATGTCCACTCGGGACACCCGGACGCGGCTGCCCTGCTCGAGGAGCTCGGACACCACCGCCTCGGTGAAGCCGACGATCGCGTGCTTCGCCCCGCAGTAGGCGGCCTGCAGGGGGATCCCACGGAACCCCAGTGCGGATCCGACCTGGATCACCTGGCCACGATCGCGCGGGACCATCCGTGACAGCGCCGCGCGCGTCCCGTTCACGAACCCGAGGTACGTGACGTGCAGGGCACGCTCGAAGTCCTCCGGCGCGGTGTCGAGGAACTTCCCGAAGACCCCCACCATCACGCCGTTCACCCACAGGTCGATCGGTCCGAGTTCCTGCTCGACCCGGTCCGCCGCTGCTTCGACGGCGTCTCGGTCGGAGACGTCGGCGACGAGCGCGAGCCCGCGTCGTCCGGCGGCCTCGACCTCGGCGACGGCGGCGTCGACCCCGTCCCGTCCCCGGGCGAGGACGGCGACGTCCCAGCCCCGGGCAGCGAGCTCCCGCACCGTCGCTCGTCCCAGTCCTGCCGATCCGCCCGTCACCACAGCCACTCGTGTCATGAACCCAGTTGTACGCACTCGGTGGGCGGCGCCCCACAGCCCTTGTCCCCCGGGATCGACGGAGGAGGTCAGGGCCGAGCATGATTGCCGAGTGGAGACCCGAGGCCCCGAGACCGACGACCTCGCCGAGGCGCCGCCCGGCTGGGTCCTCCGCACGCCGACACGGTGGCGGGAGATCTGGCCCGTCCCGGTCCTGAGCGTGCTCCTCGCCGCCGTGGAGGTCCTCGGCGGCATCGGGTTCGGGGGTGTGTTCGCCCTGGTCGTCGGGCTGACGGCCGCCGCACTCACCACCGCCGGCGCCGTGGCGCTGTTCGTGGCGAGCTGGCGTGCCTACGACGAGCAAACCCTCGAGGCCTCCTGGCGCGGTCACGTCACCCACGTGGTGGTCGCGGTGACGATCGGGGGCGTGGTCGCGATCGCCACCCTGCTGGTCGGTCTGCCGTTCGGCGTGCTGTTCGGGATCGTGGGGCTTCCCCTGACGCTCAGTTCTGCGCGCGCGGTGCCCCGCTTCGACCACCTCGCGGTCATGTGGGCCTTCGGGGTGGTCGGCGCGATGTGTGCGACCCTCGCCGTCATCGGGCTCACCGTCGACGACGTCTCGAGTGTCCAGCGCGCCTCCTGGGTTGCCGGCGGCGTCCTCGCGCTGTTCTCGGTGGTGGTCGTCGTCCACCAGTCCCGGGCCGCCGCCCGCGCACCCCGCCGGTAGTCCCGGGGCGAGGATCAGCGCCCGAGACCGAACCGGGTCACGACCCCGGGGGAGTACAGCACCGAGTCCGGCGCGAGCTCGGTCAGCGCGAACGGCAGCCCCGCGGCCCCGACCAGGTCGTCCCGCAGCGACACCACCGAGGCCCGGTGCAACGGCCACGACTCGTGCTCGTTCGGCCAGAAGCGCGTCCGGCCGAGCCGGTGCACGTGCATGCCCCACCGTGCCGTGAGGAACGTCTCGAGTGCCGTCGGCTCGGCGATCGGCGGCCCGGTGCGCACGTCGACCAGGGAGCGCAGGTGGGTCCCGTGTCGACGGACCGCGTAGGCGACCCGGTCCGTCGCGGGCCGTCGCTGCTGCGCCACCGCCCACTTGTACGGCAGCCCGGTCGCCACGCGTGCGCCGACCGTCGGGGCGAGCTTGCCCGCGTCGAGGGACAGGAACACGACTCCGTGCTGCCCCCGGTCGTCGACCGTGTAGACGCGCACGTTCACCTCGATGAAGTCCCCGACGCGGCCGACGGAGACCGGTGGGAAGCGCGTGTCCGAGAACCGGAACGCGATGAGGCCGACCCAGGTGGTCGCGCCGTCGTCGACGCCGTCGACGCCGAGGGTGTCCGGCCGCGTGCCCGCCGGCAGCAGCGGGGCCACCGCCGACACGTCGACGCGCCAGTGCACGAAGACGACGTCCCGCCACGCCTGTTCGATCCAGGGGCGTCCGGTCAGGCCGGGGGCGACTGCCGGGAGGCGCGGTGCGGCCCCGGTGGGCGGCGTGGCGGTCACGGGGTGGTCGCCTCCGGGGCGATGTGCCCCGCCACGGGCGCGTCGTCCCACCCCTGCTGCGGGGTGTCGCAGGTCCCGCGGAACACGTACTGCGACGGGCGCTTCCGTTCGCTCGAGGTCCAGTCGATGGCGGGACGCCGGCGCTCGGGTGGCAGGTACCCGATCCGGTAGACGGCCATCAGCTCGAGCGACTCGGGGACGCGGAGCAGGCCCTCGATCTCCGCCCACGCGCCCGGGGTCTCCATCGGGAAGGACACGAACTGGATCCCGAGGCCGAGCTCGGTGGTGGCGAGCCAGATGTTCTCCATCGCCGCACCCATGCTGAACACCGAGTAGAAGCCCGAGAGCTCCTCCTTCCGGTACTCGTGCCGGTCGAGCATCACACCGAGCAGCAGCGGCGACCCGGCCACGAGCCGCCGGTTCTCCTCGCCGAGCGTGTGCGGCACCCGGAGCGTGTTCATCAGGAGCTGCCCCCGCTTCGTGAACACCTGCTTCGTGAACGGCTTGAGCGGTCCGGGGAGCTTGTCGAACAGCATGCCGTCGCGCCGCTCGTCCATCTCGGCCTGCGAGAACCGGAAGTACGGACGGTACCGCTCGAAGAACGTGCCCTCGGCCATGGTCCTGGTCATCGACGAGCCGCTGATCTCGGCGACGCGGTCGATCGTCGCCCGTTCCTCGACGAGCACGAACCGCCACGGCTGGCTGTTGAGCTGCGACGGCGCCCGCCCCGCCAGCTCCATGAGCAAGCGCTGGTGCTCCTCGGAGACCGGATCGGGCAGGAACGCCCCGTTGGTCGTGCGCCGACGTCGGATCGCCTCGAAGAGCTCCACTGCTGTCCTCCCCGCGGTCAGCGCCGGAACAGCACCGCCCCCAGGTAGGACGGCGCAGCGGCGACCGCGACTCTCCAGTGTGCTCCCGAGCGCGGGTTCGTGCGTGGGGCGACCGCGAGCGGCACGAGCGCGGGCAGCAGGAAGAGCGCCGACCGGTCGCGGGTCCACACCGGGGTCGTCGCGGCGACACCCGTCAGCGCGGCGGTCACGACGAACAGGCCGTGGTGGACGACCCGGAGCTTCTTCGTCCGGATCAGCCGGACGGCCACGGCGGTGCCCCAGGCGCAGTTCGCGACGTAGGCGAGGCCCGCAGCGGTGACCAGTCGGCGGGCCGTGCGCGACCGCGCGGGAGGTGATCCGTGCCTCCAGGCCGCCGTCCGTCCCATGTGCGGAACGCTACGCGGTCTCGCGACTGACCAGCTTGGAGAGCACGATCGCGGAACGCGTGTGGTCGACCTGCGGAGCGAGGCGGACCTTGTCGAGCGCTTCCTCGAGGGCGGAGAGGTCCTTGGACCGCATGTGCACGACGGCGTCGGCGCTGCCCGTGACCGTGCCGGCGTCGATGACCTCGGGGACGGTGTCGAGCAGGGATCGCAGTTCGTCGGGGGAGACCGTGCCGCGGCAGTAGAGCTCCACCCAGGCCTCGGTGCCGCGGTCCTCCACGGCGGGGTCGACCTTGATCGTGAAGCCCTGGATCACCCCGTCGCCGACGAGCCGGTCGACGCGGCGCTTCACGGCGGAGGCCGAGAGTCCGACCACCGACCCGATGTCGCCGTAGCCGGCGCGGGCGTTCTCCCGGAGCTGGTCCAGGATGCGGTGGTCGAGCGAATCCATTGGACCCATGCTACGCGGAGTTGTTGCACGAGCGGTGGGGTCTGCGCACGAAACGTGCGCGCCCCGAACGGGTGTCACGGTGTTTCGCGCCCGGTTGCTGCACCCGCTGGACGGTTCTGTCTAGACTCGTGAGCGGCGTCGACCTGGTCCGCTACGGCGAGTGAGCCTGCATCTCGCCGGAGCACTTCACCCCGTTCCGTTTCGGTTCCTGGCAGGCTCGGGCCCCGGTCCCTCCAGGAGGACTGATGTCGAACACCGCACCCTCGACCACCGACGCACCGACCCGTACCGCGACCAAGCGGACGATCCTCATGTGCAAGCCGGACTTCTACACGGTGAGCTACCGGATCAACCCGTGGATGCACCCCGAGGACCCGACCGACACGTCGAAGGCCGTCCAGCAGTGGCAGTCGCTCGTCGACGTCTACGAGGGACTCGGCTTCGACATCTCCTACATCGACCCGATCGACGGCCTGCCCGACATGGTCTACGCGGCCAACGGCGGGTTCGTGCTCGACGGCATCGCCTACGGCGCGAAGTTCCAGTACCCCGAGCGACAGCCCGAGGGCCCCGCGTACATGGAGTGGTTCGCCGCGAACGGCCTCACTGTCGCCGAACCCGAGCAGACCAACGAGGGCGAGGGCGACTTCCTGCTCGTCGGGAACACCATCTTCGCCGGCACCGGCTTCCGCTCCGACAGCACCTCGCACGAGGAACTCGCCGGCATCTACGGCCGCGAGGTCGTCACGCTCAAGCTGGTCAACCCGAACTTCTACCACCTGGACACCGCGATCGCCGTGCTCGACCCGGAGCCCGCCGCCGACGGCACGTCGAACATCGCGTACCTCGAGAGCGCCTTCGACGAGCCGTCGCTGGCCATCCTGCGCGAGCGCTTCCCGGACGCGATCATCGCGACCGAGGAGGACGCCTCGATCCTCGGTCTGAACTCGTACTCCGACGGGTACAACGTCGTGATCGCGTCGCGCGCGACCACGTTCGCGTCGCAGCTCCGGGCCAAGGGCTACAACCCGATCGGCGTCGACCTGTCCGAGCTCCTGCTCGGCGGCGGCGGCGTGAAGTGCTGCACGCTCGACCTGCACCCCGTCGGCACCGGCAACTCGGTGGCACGGTCCTGATGGGCGCCGCTCTCGGGACGGCGACCGCCGCGGCGCTCGCCGTCGAGGACGGCTCCCTGGCGCACAACTACAGCCCCCTGCCCGTCGTCATCGCCTCGGGCTCCGGGGCGTGGGTGACCGACGTCGACGGCAAGCGCTACCTGGACGGCCTCGCCGCGTACTCCGCCGTGAACTTCGGCCACGGCAACCCGCGGCTGCTCGACGCCGCCCGCGCACAGCTCGACCGGGTCACGCTGACGTCGCGCGCGTTCGTGAACGACCAGCTCGGGCCGTTCGCCGCGTCGCTCGCCGCGCTGACGGACACCCAGCTGGTGCTCCCGATGAACACCGGCGCCGAGGCCGTCGAGTCCGCGATCAAGGTCTCCCGTGCCTGGGGCTACCGGGTGAAGGGGGTTCCCGCGGGGCAGGCCACGATCGTCGTCGCGTCCGGGAACTTCCACGGCAGGACCACGACCATCGTGTCGTTCTCGGACGACCCCGTGGCGCACGACGACTTCGGTCCGTACACGCCAGGCTTCCGCACGGTGCCCTACGGCGACGCCGCTGCCCTGCGGGAGGCGATGGACGAGACCGTCGTGGCCGTGCTGCTCGAGCCGATCCAGGGCGAGGGCGGCGTGGTCATCCCGCCGGCTTCCTACCTCGGGGACGTCCGTGCGGTCTGCGACGAGTTCGGCGCGCTGTTCGTCGCCGACGAGATCCAGTCCGGGCTCGGGCGCACCGGCCACACCCTGGCGGTGCAGCGCGTCGGGGTCCGACCCGACCTGATCACCCTCGGCAAGGCCCTCGGCGGCGGCATCGTCCCGGTGTCCGCCGTGGTGGGCTCGCGTGACGTCCTGGGCGTGCTGCGTCCCGGTGAGCACGGTTCGACGTTCGGCGGCAACCCGCTCGCGGCGGCCGTCGGATCCGAGGTCGTGGCGATGCTCGGCGAGGGCACGTTCCAGCAGCGGGCCCTCGAGGGCGAACCGCTGCTGCGCGGGCTGCTCGACGACCTGCTCGGGAAGGGGGTCGTCTCGCACCGCGTCGCCGGACTCTGGGCCGGGATCGACATCGACCCTGCGCTCGGCACGGGCAAGCAGATCTCGCAGGACCTCGCCGACCGGGGCGTGCTCGTGAAGGACACCCACGGGTCGACGATCCGGTTCGCGCCACCGCTCGTCGTGACGGACGACGAGATCCGCCTGGCGATCAATGCTCTCGCCGAGGTCCTGCGCGCCCGTTGACACTCGCGCTCATGGCAACAACGCGCAGATGGGTGTCGTCAAGTCGCGCCTAGGCGCAAAAATTGACGTGATCGGCTCGTTCGGAGCATGATGGGCGCATGCTCCTCCTTCAGTTCCGCTTCGCGAACCATGCGAGCTTCCGCGATGAAGCGACGCTGACTCTCGTCAGCGACGGCCTCACAACCAACACGCCGGCCGATGGCGATTGGATCGCGCACACTCAACGCGTCGCCGCGATCTATGGTGCAAATGCTTCCGGCAAGACGAGTGTGCTCAACGCGATGATCTACATGCAGGAGGTAATCAGACACTCCGCCACATCGTGGTCGAAGCGGCCCACTCTCCCGAGGCGAGCCTTCAAGCTGGACGATCATTCGACGAAAGCGCCATCTTCTTTCGTGCTCGACTTTGTGCTCGAGGGGCGGCGCTACGAATATGGCTTCTCGTTGAACCGGGAGCGCATACTTGAGGAATGGTTATACGACTACCCCAGCACGCGCCGTCGTGTGTTGTTTGATCGCGAGGGTGATGATCTCGTCCTCGGACGAGGTTTGGGGGTAGGCGCCGCGCTACTAAGAGACACAACGGGTATCCGGGAACTACTGGTATCTCGTGCAGCTCTAACCAAGCAACCCGTTTTGAGTCGCGTCGCTGACGCCATATCCCGTGCCATCGACGTGACAAAGTTTGGTGAAAGCGATCGCCAAGGCAGAATTCGTCAAGTCATCGCAGACCTAATGGTTGGCGATCTCAACTTTGACGACCTCGAACTGATGCTGCGAGTAGCTGATGTTGGTATCAAGGGTGCCGAAATTGATGAGGGAAAGACCGATCCTCGCGTGGAGAAGATTCTCCGTGCCGTGATCCGTGAATCAAGCGACGATGAGGATTTGGACGACGAAGGTGTAGATTCTCAAGTTGCGGAAGTGATGAAAGAGGCTGGCAGGGCTCTCCGATTCGAGCATCGAGGCGAGCGCGACCAGAGCTTCCAATTGTCCATGAACCTGCAGAGTACGGGCACATTAACCTGGCTTGCACTGGCTGCCCCAGCCATTCGTGCTATTCGGCAAGGTAGTGTGTATCTCATCGATGAGTTGGATGCGAGTCTTCATCCCCAACTCTCGCAGGTATTAGTTCAAATGTTTCGCAATCGCGACATTAATCGTTCGGGTGCGCAGCTCATATTCACCACGCATGATACCTATTACCTCTCGCCCTCATCTGGCGATCCTCTGAAAGCAAGTGAAGTCTACTTCGTCGAGAAGTCACGGGAAGGCGCCAGTGAACTGTTCTCTCTTGCTGATTTCTCAACCCGCGACGCGGACAATTTCTCGCGCCGGTATCTGCAAGGTCGTTATGGCGCTTTGCCGGCAGTCGCCCCGGCCTTTCTACAATCTCTCGTACCGTCGCCTAGCCCGGGTGAGACCGAGTCATCAAGCGAGGTTGGAATCGAGTCGTGACGCGCAAAGGGGGGATTAAAAAGCGTCCAGCACGATCCATTCGCAAGAGAATAGTAATTGCGACCGAGGGTACTGTCACGGAAGCCCAATACTTCGAAGGACTGCTCCAAGAGCTACGTAGCTCAGGGTCAGCCGTTTCGACGGTCAAGGTTCAGACGGTCGGGCGCGATCCGCAGAAGGTCGTAAAAGCGGCCATAGATCGCAATAAGGCTGACGGAGGCGAATTTGATGAGTTGTGGGCAGTCGTCGACGTCGATGACCACGCTCGACTGGGTGACGCGTTAATTTATGGGCGGGACAATGGCGTATCAGTAGTAGTTTCCAACCCGTGCTTTGAGTTATGGCTGCTTTGGCATCACCAAGGTCAGCGAGGCCATCAGACAAAGAATCAGATCGACAAGCAGTTACGCAAACATGGTCACGAGGCTGGCGCAAAAACCCTTCCTGTCGCCTTCCCATTCGCGAACTATGAGGATGCGATGATTCGTTCGCGCGAAAATGAGTGCGTCGCGGGTGTTGCGAATGGCAACCCGTCGTCCACGATGTGCCACCTCCTTGACTCAATACTTAGACCCGGTCAGTCGGATTGATGCACAGCACGGGGTCGCCGGGCTCTGGGCGGGGATCGACATCGACCCCGCCCTCGGCACCGGCAAGGCGGTAGCGCACGACATTGCCGACCGCGGCGTCCTCTCGAAGGACACCGACGGCTCGACGATCCGCTTCGTACCGCCGCTCGTCGTCACCGACGACGAGGTCCGCACCGCGATCGGTGCCCTCGCCGACGTCTTGACGCGACCGCCCACGGGAGGCGTGGTGCGGGTCGGACCCGCGCCGCGCCTCCCGTCCGTGTCCTGGTGCGTCTCGCCATCGCATAACCAAAGTGAACCGGAACCACGCGATCCCGCGGTTCCGGTTCACTTTGGTTGTGCACCGCCACGGCGCCCTGCCTCAGACCGCCCAGCGCTCCGCGAGCTCGTCCATCAGCGCGTCCAGTCGCTCGTCGACGACCTGTGCCTCGGGGTTCGCCTCGAACCAGGCGATCACCTCGCGCACCCCGTGCCGGTACGGCGTCCGCGGCCGGTACCAGGGCACGAGCGACCGCACCTTGCTGTTGTCGAACACCGAGCTGTTCGCCTTGTCGCCCAACAGCGCGGCGCCCCACTCCGGGTCGACCGCGGCGATCGCGTCCGCCGGCACGTGCACGATCCGCAGGTCGTCGACCCCCGCCGCAGCGGCGATCTCCTGCGCGATGGCGTTCCAGGTCGGTGCCTCGTCGCTCGTGATCGTGAACGCCTCGCCGATGGCCTCCGCCCGGTCGAGCAGCCCCGTGAACCCGACCGCGAAGTCCCGGCTGTGCGTGAGGGTCCACAGCGAGCTGCCGTCGCCCGTGATGATGATCGGCTTCCCCGCCCGCATGCGTGCGACGGCCGTCCACCCACCGGTCAACGGCAGCTTCGTCTCGTCGTAGGTGTGCGACGGCCGGACGATCGTCACCGGGAAGTCCTGCTCCCGGTACGCCGTCATGAGCAGGTCCTCGCACGCGATCTTGTCCCGCGAGTACTGCCAGTACGGGTTCTTCAGCGGCGTCGACTCCGTGATCGGCAGGTGCGTCGCCGGCGTCTGGTACGCCGACGCCGAGCTGATGAAGACGTACTGCCGGGTCCGACCCGCGAAGTACTCGACGTCGGCCTGCACCTGGTCCGGTGTGAAGGCGATCCAGTTCACGACCGTGTCCCACTTCCGGTCGCCGAGCGCGTCCGCGAGTGCGCTGCGGTCCGAGACGTCGGCCTGGAGGCGCGTCACGCCTTCAGGGATCGGCCTGCCCCCGGTGGTCCCCCGGTTGAGCACGGTCACGTCGAACCCCTGCTCGACGGCTTCGCGGACGCACGAGGCGCTGATGACCCCGCTGCCGCCGATGAACAGCACGCTCGGTCCCGACATGGATGCTCCTTCGCTCCCGGCGGTGCACCACTGCACCGCAACCCCTCCGATCCTGCACCTACCCGTCAGGACGAGCGCGGAGCACCGCACGGAGCGACGTGGTGTCCGCCGCCCAGAGCGCGGCGTGCGGGCTGATCCACCCGAGCAGTTCGAGTGCGTAGTCGTGATCCCGTTGGAGGTCCCGCCCGTGGATGGGTTCGTGGTGCGCTGCGCGGTTGCGGACGAAGTGGAGTTGCTGCAGTCGGCGTGTGACCTCGCTCCGCCGGACACGCAGGTTGTCCGGCCCGTGCGGGAATGCCCGGTGCAGATCGGGCACCCAGAGCGACGTGTGGTACCTCGACTCGACGAGGTACCGCCAGAATCCGAACGTGAGTTCCGCGATGACCCGCCCGTGGACTTCGGCACGACGTCCTTCTCGACTCGCGCGAGCACGCGCCTTCGCCAGGTCAGCGCGCCCTCGGCCGTCGAGTGTGACGGCGTCGAACCAGGGCGCCCCGGTCCGCGCTGCTGTCCAGGCGTGGAGTTCGCGGTCGAGCGCGTTGCGTGCGATCACCTCGACCATGCCGGTGAGCTCCATGACGGAGGCCGCGGCACGCATGTTCCACTCGTACAGCCGCAACGCGCCGGCAGAGGACCCCGTCCGTTCGGCGTACGACCGGAGTCGGTCGGCGGTGATCAACCGCTCGAGTTCGTCTTCCTGCATCACGACCCTGTCTGCTACCCTTGTCCTCGAAGACCCCGGAACGATCCCTGGCTCACGCCACATCGCCGGGGTTTCGTCTTTCCCGGGCCCCTCTGATACATCACCTTACAGTTCCTGCCTCACGCAGCGGGCTCGAGGACTACCGTCACCCGCGGAGCCGCACCGACGCGGCCACGACAGGAGTGACACGCACATGGAGTACCGCTACCTCGGCAACTCGGGCCTCAAGGTCTCCGAGATCACCTACGGCAACTGGCTCACCCACGCCTCCCAGGTGGAGAACGACGCCGCGATCGCCTGCGTCCGGGCAGCGCTCGACGTCGGCATCTCGACGTTCGACACCGCCGACGTCTACGCGAACACCGGCGCCGAGAGCGTTCTCGGCGAAGCGCTGAAGGGCGAGCGTCGGCAGTCCCTCGAGATCGCCACGAAGGTGTTCGGGCCGACCGGTCCGAAGGGCCACAACGACACCGGGCTGAGCCGGAAGCACATCCTCGAGTCGATCAACGGCTCGCTCGAGCGCCTGCAGACGGACTACGTCGACCTGTACCAGGCGCACCGCTTCGACTACGAGACCCCGCTCGAGGAGACGATGATGGCGTTCGCCGACGTCGTCCGGCAGGGCAAGGCGCTGTACATCGGCGTGAGCGAGTGGACGGCGGAGCAGCTCCGCGCCGGGCACGAGCTCGCCGACGACCTCGGGGTGCAGCTCATCTCGAACCAGCCGCAGTACTCCGCGCTCTGGCGGGTCATCGAGGGTGAGGTCGTCCCGACGTCCGAGGAGCTCGGCATCTCGCAGATCGTGTGGTCCCCGATCGCCCAGGGCGTCCTGACCGGGAAGTACCAGCCGGGTCAGCCGCTCCCCGAGGGCTCGCGTGCCACCGACGACAAGGGCGGCGCGAACATGATCAAGCGGTTCATGCGCGACGAGGTGCTCACGGCGGTGCAGGACCTGAAGCCGATCGCCGACGAGCTGAACCTGTCGATGGCACAGCTCGCCGTCGCGTGGGTGCTGCAGAACCAGAACGTGGCGTCGGCGATCATCGGCGCCTCGCGACCGGAGCAGGTGCACGACAACGCCGGCGCTGCCGGAGTGACCATCCCCGCCGAGCTGCTGTCACGCATCGACGACGCCCTCGGCTCGGTCGTCGAGCGCGACCCGGCGAAGACGCAGGAGAGCAGCCCGAAGACCCGCGAGGCCTGAGCCACGCGTCGCACAACCGAAGTCACCCCGAACTGCGCAGTCGCGTGGTTCGGGGTGACTTCCGTTGTGCGGGGCGTCGAGCGGCCGGCGGAGCCGACGGCCGACCGTTCCTGGGGCGCGAGGACCGCCCCGGGATGCGAGGCGCCGGGAACGCGAAAAGGCCCCCTACCGGAGTAGGGGGCCTTTCACCGTGGCTGGACACGGCATCGATCCGTGGACCTTTCGATTTTCAGTCGAACGCTCTACCAACTGAGCTATCCAGCCGTGGCGACCCTGACGGGACTTGAACCCGCGACCTCCGCCGTGACAGGGCGGCACGCTAACCAACTGCGCTACAGGGCCATGTTGAATTGCTGTCTTGCTTCGGTGGTGCTCTGCTTGCTCGCTCACCCTGTGAAGAGTGACCCCAACGGGATTCGAACCCGTGCTGCCGCCGTGAAAGGGCGGTGTCCTAGGCCACTAAACGATAGGGCCGCAAGCGGTGCTTCGCGCTACCGATGGACAAGCATACGGATGCCCTGCGGGTTTCACAAATCGGCGCCCGTCCCCGCGGAATCCCCGGCGTGTCGCGGCGTCCGTGCAGGCGCACCGGGCTTCACTCACCGTGGGGCTCCAGGCCCCGATTCGTGCTGTCGATGATCGGATGCGAGCATCGTCGTCTGCCCGTACCCCTCGTGCGAGGGGGTGTGCGGGTGCGACACCTGTTGTTACTGTTGCGTTTGTTAACAGTGTTACGTGCGTGAGCCTTGCCGCGCTGTTACGAAATCGAGATACATGTCGACCTCACCATCGCTGTCACTCCGCCCCCGTCCCCGCCGCCGCTTCATCGCCGCCGCGGTCGCCGTCGCGCTCACCGCCGGCACCCTCGCGGCCCTCGCTCCGATGACGTCGGCCAGCGCAGCGACCTACCCGAGCTGGTCGGACGTGCAGAAGGCGAAGGCGTCCAAGTCGGCGCAGCAGGCCAAGGTCACCGAGATCAAGGCGCTCATCGCGGACCTCACGACGAAGGCGACGGCGGCGAAGAAGTCCGCCGAGGCCGCCGGCACGGCCTACCAGACGGCGCAGACGAAGTACGACGACGCGACCCTCACCCAGCAGAAGCTGCAGTCGCAGGCGGACGACGCCGAGAAGACCGCCGCGGCGTCGGAGGAGCAGGCCGGCCAGCTCGCGGCCCAGCTCGGTCGGGCGAGCGCCAACGACGTGACGACGGACATCCTCACGCACCCCTCGAAGTCGAGCGACCTGCTCTACGAGCTCGGCGCGATGTCGAAGCTGAGCGAGCAGGCCGACGGCATCTACTCGCAGGCGACGCAGGACCGCGGTGTGGCCCAGGGCCTCGCCGACAAGGCCGACCGCGCGAAGGACGCCCTCGGCAAGCTCGCCGACGCGGCGCAGCAGAAGATGCAGGCGGCGCAGTCGGCCGCCGACGCCGCACAGACCGCCGTCGATGCGCAGGGCGACAACCAGGCCCGGCTCGAGGCGCAGCTCACCCTCCTCACCAGCAACGAGGCGAACGTCGAGGCGAAGTACAACAAGGGCGTCCAGGTCGAGAAGGCGCGTCAGGCGGCCCTCGCGGCAGCGGCGGCCAAGGCGGCGGCGACGAACTCGGGTGGCACGGGCGGCGGCGCCGCGAACGCCTCCGGCTGGGTGCGCCCCGCCGGCGGGTACCAGACGAGTCCCTTCGGCTACCGCGTCGACCCGTACACGCACTACCGCGCCCTGCACGCCGGTGTGGACCTCGCGCCCGCCTGCTACGCACCGATCTACGCGGCCCACTCCGGCACGGTGACCTTCGCCGCGAACGGTGGCGGGTACGGCAACGAGGTCGTGCTCGACAACGGCGGCGGGATCTCCACCGCCTACGGGCACATCGTCGACGGCGGCATCCTCGTGTCCGTCGGCCAGCACGTCAGTGCCGGCCAGCAGATCGCGAAGATCGGATCGACCGGTTGGTCGACCGGGTGCCACCTCCACTTCGAGACCCGGGTGAACGGCTCCGCCGTCGACCCGGTCCCCTTCATGGCTGCGCGGGGGATCTCGGTATGACCGTGTGCGCGCCCGAAAGGCCCTGAACGCCGTGAAGCACTCCGCTCGCACCCTCTCCTGCGGGATGGCGGTGGTCGCCGTCCTCGGGATCGGCCTCTCCGTCGTGATCGCCGGCCCCGCCCAGGCGGCACCGTCCGCCCCGAGCTGGGACGACGTGCGAGCGGCGAAGGCGGACACCGCCCAGGCGCAGTCCACGGTCGACGAGCTGAGTGACCGCCTGCAGACCCTGCAGGACGCGGCCGACCGCGCGCAGGTCGTCGAGCTGCAGGCCGGGCAGAAGTACGCCCTCGCGTCGTCCGAGCAGCAGGACGCGCAGGCGACGCTCGACGACCTCACCGCCCAGGCGAAGCGGGCGAAGCGCGCGGCGGACGACTCGGCGAAGCAGGTCGCCGGGCTCGTGGTCGAGCTCTCCCGCACCGGTGGCGGTGACCTGTCGACGACGATGCTCATCGACGCGAGCGACTCGAAGGACCTGCTCTACCGCGTCGGCACGATGTCCCACCTGTCCGAGCGTTCCGCGACCGTGCTGGCCCAGGCCCGCGCGGACCAGAACACCGTCGACTCGATCGCCGCGCAGCAGCGCTCGGCGACGACCGCGCTCGCCAAGGCCACGGACGCCACGAAGCGCGCCCTCGACGACGCGAACGACACGGCCTCGTCCGCACAGGCCCGCGTCCAGAAGGAGCAGGAGCAGCAGGACGAGGTCCTCCAGCAGCTCGCGTTCCTCAAGGGCACGAGCGTCGCCACGGAGACCGCGTACTGGAACGCCCAGCAGGCGAAGCAGGCCGAGGCGCAGCTCGCGTCCCAGACCACGACCACCGGCGGGGGCGGCACCACGTCGACCGCGCCCAGCACCGGCACCGCACCCACCACGCCGAGCTCCGGCGGCTCGGCCACGAACCCCGGCGCGGGCACCCCCGCGAAGCCCAGCACGCCGAGCACGCCCGCGAAGCCCGCGACCCCGAGCACCCCGGCGAAGCCCAGCACGCCGTCGAAGCCGAGCACGCCGAGCACCCCGACGACGCCCACGGCTCCGACGACCCCCACCGCGCCGAGCACCCCGTCCAAGGCCGCCGGCGCGATCGCCTACGCCCGTGCGCAGATCGGCGACGCCTACGTCTTCGGCGGCGCGGGCCCGAACCAGTGGGACTGCTCCGGCCTCGTGATGATGGCGTACAGCTCGCAGGGCATCGCGACCGGTGGGCACAACGTCGTCTGGCAGTACAACTACTTCAAGTCGATCGGCCGCCTCGTGCCCCTGTCGCAGCGGCAGCCGGGCGACATCCTCTTCTACTCGTCGAACGGCAGCGTCTCCGGGGCGTACCACGACTCGATCGTCACCGGCTACGGCACCATGGTCGAGGCGGCGAACCCGCAGCGCGGCGTGCTCGAGCGGGCGATCTGGACCCCGAGCCAGCTCCTGCCGTACGTGGCACGGCCGAGCGGCTCGCTCTAGTCGGACTGCGCCCCAGAACGCACAACGCGCCCCGTCGGAACGGGGCGCGTTGTGCGTTCTGGGGCGCGAACGCCCGCACGGACGGGCGCGAACGCCCGACCGGAATGGTCAGTGACCGGCGGGGACGTACGCGGCCTGGCCGGCCGTGACGATCGCCTCGGCCTCGGCGGCGTCGCCCCAGCCCTCGGCCTTGACCCACTTGTTCGGCTCGAGGTCCTTGTAGCGCTCGAAGAAGTGCGCGATCTCGGCCTTCGTCTGCTCGTCGACGTCCGAGATGTCCTGGATGTGCGCCCAGCGCGGGTCCTTCGCGGGGACCACGAGGACCTTCGCGTCGTTGCCGGCCTCGTCGCTCATCTTGAAGACGCCGACCGGGCGGACCTTGACGCCCACGCCGGGGAACGTCGGGTACTCGAGGAGCAGCAGCGCGTCCACGGGGTCACCGTCGTCGGCCAGGGTCTTCTCGAAGAACCCGTAGTCGGTCGGGTAGACGAACGAGGTGAACAGCACGCGGTCGAGGTACACGCGACCGGTCTCGTGGTCCACCTCGTACTTGTTGCGGCTGCCCTTGGGGATCTCGACGACGACGTCGTACGCGGCCATGTTGCGCTCCTGGTCTCTTTGCGGGAAGAAAGCGCGGCTAACGTTACCGGGTGAACACTCCGCGTCCCCGGCTCGACCCCGCGGTCGCCGACACCCGTCGTGCGGTCCGCACGCTGCTCGCGCAGGCGCTCGACGACCGCACGGTGCGCCCAGGGGACCTCGTGCTCGTCGCACTGAGCGGCGGACCGGACTCGCTCGCGCTCGCCGCGGCCACCGCGTTCGAGGCGCCCAAGCAGGACCTGCGCGCCGGGGCAGTGGTCGTCGACCACGCACTCCAGGCGGGTTCCGAGGCGGTGGCGAGCCGCGCCTCCAGGCAGGCGTCGGAGCTGGGACTCGCACCGGTGACGGTCCGTCGGGTCGCCGTCGGTTCCGAAGGGGGCCCGGAAGGGGCCGCCCGGGAGGCACGACACGCGTCGATCGCACAGGTCGCGTCCGAGACGGGGTCGGCCCTCGTGCTCTTCGGGCACACCCTCGACGACCAGGCCGAGTCCGTCCTGCTGGGCCTCGCCCGCGGGAGCGGGCCGGACTCGCTGTCCGGCATGGCGCCGCTGACGCGACGCGACTCGGGGCCCGCCTACGGGCGGCCGCTGCTCGGCGTCCGCCGCCACACGACGCGACAGGCGTGCACGGCCGCCGGACTGGCGCCGTGGGACGACCCGCAGAACGACGACCCGGCGTTCACACGCGTCCGTGTGCGGAACAGGCTGATGCCGGCGCTCGAACGCGAGCTCGGGGCAGGGGTCCCCGAGGCGCTCGCGCGGACGGCCGACCAGCTGCGTGAGGACTCCGCGGCGCTCGACCACTTCGCCGAGGAGATGGCGGAGGACCTCGCCGAGCACTCCGAGGCGGGCATCTCGCTGTCCGTGCCGGAGCTCGCGGCCAACCCGCCGGCCCTGCGGCAGCGACTCGTGCGCCTCGCGGTGGAGAGCGAGTTCGGCGTGACGCTCTCCCGTGTGCAGACCCTCGAGGTGTGCCGGCTCGTCACGGACTGGAGCGGACAGGGTCCGATCGACCTGCCGGGTGTGCAGGCGTCCCGATCGGGCGACCGTCTGGCGTTCAGCGCCGGTTAGGCTGGGGTGGTGGAACTCTCCGACGTCCAGGCAGACCTGTCCGAAGTCCTCTTCACCCCCGAGCAGATCGACGACAAGCTCGCCGAACTCGCCGCGGTGGTCGACGCCGACTACGCCGGGCGCGACCCGCTGCTCGTCGGTGTCCTCAAGGGTGCCGTCATGGTGATGGCCGACTTCTCGCGCCACCTCAAGATGCAGGCCCGGATGGACTGGATGGCGGTGTCGTCGTACGGCTCCGGAACGAAGTCGTCCGGTGTCGTCCGCATCCTCAAGGACCTCGACACCGACCTGCACGGGCGCGACGTCCTCATCGTCGAGGACATCATCGACTCCGGTCTGACGCTGTCCTGGCTCAAGCAGAACCTCGAGTCGCGCGGTGCCGCGAGCGTCGAGATCGTCGCCCTGCTCCGCAAGCCCGAGGCCGCCAAGGTCGAGGTCGACGTGAAGTACGTGGGCTTCGACATCCCCGACGAGTTCGTGGTCGGCTACGGCCTGGACTACGACGAGCGCTACCGCAACCTGCGCGGTGTCGGCGTGCTCGCGCCCCACGTCTACAGCTGATCCTGTCGGCGGGTGGAGTTCGCCCGCAGAGGACACCCATTCTCGCCACAGAAACGCGGCCGTATGCTGATCAGCACGCAACTTCGGCAGAGAAAGGTGTCGGGCGCTCTGCCCGGATCACATGGACTTCAAGCGCATCCTTCGCGGGCCGTACCTGTACGTGCTGATCGCGATCGTGGGGATCTGGATCGGCTGGTCCGTCATCAGCCAGTCCGGCACGCAGCAGATCGACACGCAGAAGGGCCTCGACCAGCTCTCCGACGGCAAGGTCTCCTCCGTGGTGGTGAACTCCACCGAGCAGCGCGTCGACCTCACCCTGAAGGACGGCAACGCGCACGAGCAGTTCTACTACTCGACGCCCCGCGGTGAAGAGGTCATCCAGGCCGTCAACGACGCGAACCTGCCCAAGGGCTACAACGACGTGGTCAACCAGGGGAACTGGTTCCTCTCGCTGCTCGGCATCATCCTGCCGTTCCTGATCATCGGTGCCCTGTTCTGGTTCCTCCTGTCGAGCGCCCAGGGCGGCGGCTCCAAGGTCATGCAGTTCGGCAAGTCCCGGGCGAAGATGAACAACAAGGAGAACCCGCAGGTGTCGTTCGCCGACGTCGCGGGCTCCGACGAGGCGATCGAGGAACTCCACGAGATCAAGGAGTTCCTCAAGGAGCCGGCGAAGTTCCAGGCCGTCGGCGCGAAGATCCCGAAGGGCGTGCTCCTGTACGGCCCTCCCGGGACCGGCAAGACCCTGCTCGCCCGCGCCGTCGCGGGTGAGGCCGGCGTGCCGTTCTACTCGATCTCCGGTTCGGACTTCGTCGAGATGTTCGTCGGTGTCGGTGCGAGCCGTGTGCGCGACCTCTTCGAGCAGGCCAAGCAGAACTCGCCCGCCATCGTCTTCATCGACGAGATCGACGCCGTGGGTCGTCACCGTGGCGCCGGCATCGGCGGCGGCAACGACGAGCGCGAGCAGACGCTGAACCAGCTCCTCGTCGAGATGGACGGCTTCGACGGCAAGACGAACGTCATCCTCATCGCCGCGACGAACCGTCCCGACGTCCTCGACCCCGCGCTGCTGCGTCCGGGCCGCTTCGACCGCCAGATCGGCGTCGACGCCCCGAGCCTGCAGGGTCGCAAGCAGATCCTCGAGGTGCACGCGAAGGGCAAGCCGCTCGCCGCGAGCGTCGACCTCGAGCTCCTCGCCCGCAAGACGCCGGGCTTCACCGGTGCCGACCTGGCCAACGTGCTGAACGAGGCCGCGCTGCTGACGGCTCGTTCGAACGCGCAGCTCATCGACAACCGCGCCCTCGACGAGGCCGTGGACCGCGTGATGGCCGGCCCGCAGCGCCGGACGCGGATCATGTCCGACCAGGAGCGGCTCATCACGGCGTACCACGAGGGCGGTCACGCGCTCGCGGCTGCCGCGATGCGCCACACCGACCCGGTCACGAAGATCACGATCCTGCCCCGCGGCCGTGCCCTCGGGTACACGATGGTGCTCCCGCTCGAGGACAAGTACTCGGTCACCCGCAACGAGCTGCTCGACCAGCTCACCTACGCCATGGGTGGTCGCGTCGCCGAGGAGATCGTCTTCCACGACCCGACCACGGGTGCGTCGAACGACATCGAGAAGGCCACCGGCACCGCGCGCAAGATGGTCACCGAGTACGGCATGAGCCGCGCGGTGGGTTCGGTCAAGCTCGGCTCCGGGTCGAGCGAGCCGTTCGTCGGCCGCGACATGAGCGGCGGCACCGGACGCGACTACTCGGAGAACATCGCCGAGACCGTCGACGCCGAGACCCGTGCCCTGCTCGAGGCCGCGCACGACGAGGCCTACCAGGTGCTCAACGACAACCGGGACATCCTCGACCGCCTGGCCGGTGAGCTCCTCGAGAAGGAGACGCTCGACGCTCCGGAGCTCGTGGAGATCTTCAAGGACGTCCGCAAGCTGCCGGAGCGCCCGCAGTGGCTCTCCAGCGACAAGCGTCCGGTCAGCAACCTGCCCGCGATCGAGGTGCCCGGCAAGGCCGCCTCCACCGCGTCCGAGCACTCCGACACCGAGTCGTCGAAGCCCCGTCGCCGTCCCTTCGGCAACCCGGGTATCGCCCCCGCGTAGGCCGGCATGACCGACCTGCCGACGAGGCGGTCGCGTCGGCTCGCCGCGGTGAGCCAGGCGTCGGCCGCTGCCCCAGCCGAGGCGTCCGGTCGACGGCGGGCCCGCCTCCGCGGGACCCCCGTCGACCAGCGCACCCGCGTGATGGGCATCCTCAACGTCACGCCGGACTCGTTCAGCGACGGCGGCCTGCACCAGGCGTACGACGCCGCCGTGCAGCACGCCCGGGAGCTCGTCGCGGCCGGGGCGGACATCGTCGACGTCGGCGGTGAGTCCACCCGACCGGGGTCCGAGCGCGTGCCGGTCGACATCGAGCAGGAACGGGTGCTGCCGGTCGTGCAGCAGCTCGTCGCCGAGGGCATCACGGTGAGCGTCGACACGATGAACGCCGCGACCGCCGAACGATCGGTCGAGCTCGGGGCCGCGATCGTCAACGACGTCTCCGGCGGCCTCGCCGACCCGGACATGGCCCGCGTCGTCCGGGACACCGGGGCCGGCTTCGTCGTGATGCACTGGCGGGGGCACAGCGACCGGATGTACCGGAACGCCGAGTACGTGCACGCCGTCGAGGAGGTCCGGCGCGAGGTCGAACTCCGCGTCGCGGAACTCATCGTCCTCGGCGTCCGCCAGGAACAGGTCGTGATCGACCCCGGGCTGGGCTTCGCCAAGCAGGGCGCGCAGAACTGGGAGATCCTGGCCGGCTACGAGCGCTTCGCGTCCATCGGGCTGCCGGTGCTCGTCGCCGCCTCCCGCAAGCGGTTCCTCGACGGCATCGGCAGCGCAGCCGGTGCCCCGCCGAAGGACCGCGACCTCGCCACCGCCGCCATCAGCCTGCTCTCCGCCGAACGCGGGGCGTGGGGGGTGCGCGTGCACGACCCGGCACCGACCCGTGCCGTGCTCGACGTCTGGGACGCCTGGAGGGCAGCACGATCTTGAGGGACACCATCCGCCTGACCGGGGTCCGCGCCCGGGGCCACCACGGCGTCTTCGACCACGAGCGCGCCGACGGGCAGGACTTCGTCGTCGACGTCGCGGTCGAGGTCGACGCCCGGGCCGCGTCGGGGAGCGACGACCTCGAGCACACCGTGCACTACGGGGTGCTCGCCGAGCAGGTCGTCGCCGAGATCGAACGCGATCCCGTCGACCTCATCGAGACCCTCGCCGAGCGCATCGCGGCCGCCGTGCTGACCCACCGTGCCGCCCTGGCGACCGAGGTCACCGTGCACAAGCCGCAGGCACCCATCACGGTGCCGTTCACCGACGTCTCCATCACCATCCGACGCTCCCGAGGCGCTGCCCGGCCAGCGGGCGACGAGGAAGAAGAGTGAGCCGCGCGGTCGTGGCACTCGGCGCCAACCTCGGCGACCGGGGGAGCACCCTGCGCGCCGCCGCCGAGGCGATCGCTGCGCTGCCCGGCGTCCGTCCGGTGGCGTCCAGTCGGGAGGTCGAGTCCGTCGCGGTCACGCTCGACGGGCCGGACACGTCGAAGCCCCGGTACCGGAACGCCGTCGTCGTGATCGACACCGAGCTCGAGCCGCAGGAGCTCCTCGACGCCCTGCACGGCATCGAGGACGACCACGGCCGCACCCGGCAGGAGCGTTGGGGTGACCGGACGCTCGACCTCGACCTCGTGGCGTACGACGACCGGTCGATCGACACCGCGACCCTGACCGTGCCGCACCCCCGTGCCGGGGAGCGGGCGTTCGTGCTCGCGCCGTGGCTCGACGCCGACCCCGACGCCGTGCTGCCGGGCGCCGGGCCGGTGGTCGACCTGCTCGCTGCGGTGGGGGACGACACCGAGCGCGTCGACGAACCGCGCCTCTTCGGAGAGCCGACCTGCTCCTCCAGGCCCGCGACCGTGCCCGACGGACGGACCGGAGCCGCCTCGTGAAGCCGACCCGCGCCTCCACCCTGATCAGCATCGCCGTCGTGGCCGCCGTGGCGGGCTTCGCCCTCGACGCCGTCCTGGCGTCGCGGCAGGCGCCCACGCTGTTCCTGGCGACGCCCCTCGGCGTCACCCTCGCGTTCATCGGCATCGCCGTCGTCCTGATGGCCCGGCCTGTGCGTCGGCACGCCCGTGACGGCGCCGGGCGGTCACGCCCCGTGGACCCGCTCTACGCCACCAGGGTCGTCGTGCTCGCGAAGGCGTCGAGCATCTGTGGCGCACTCTTCGGCGGCTTCGCCCTCGGGCTGGTCGTGTACCTGCTGACCCGGTCGGCGTTCCCTTCGCTAGGCTCGACCCTGCCGAACGTCGTGGCGGTCGGGGGCGGGATCGTGCTGACGGTGTGCGCACTCGTCGCCGAACGCATGTGCATCGCCCCTCCCGGTGACGATGACGACGACCTCCCCCGAGGTGGCACGACGCAGGCGCACTGACCCAGCCGCGCCCAGGCGGCACGACCCGACCGCAGGAGACCCGCGATGCCGCGTGAACGACTCGACGAACCGGGACTCGGTCTGACCGGGACCACCTGGACCCGGGTGTCCTCGAAGCTCGTCTGGACCGAGCTCGTCTCGACCGTCCTGGTGGGCGTCGTGGTGACCGCGGGCTGCGTCATCATCGGCGTCGTGAGCGGCGGGTTCGGCCGGGGTGCCGGCACGGTCTGGCTCCTCATCGGCATCGCGGTCGCGGTCATCGCCCTCGTCACCGCGATCCTGACGCCCCGCCGTGTCCGAGCCATCGGCTACGCGCTCCGCGACGACGACCTCGTGCTGCGGCGCGGGCTGATGTGGCAGCGCTTCACGGCCGTGCCGTACGGCCGCATGCAGCTCGTCGACGTCAACCGCGGCCCGCTGGACCGGGTGCTCGGCATGAGCGAGCTGAAGTTCGTGACCGCCGCGGCGTCGACGAACGTCCGGATCCCGGGCATCCCGTTCGAGGACGCCGACGCGCTGCGCGACCGGTTGGTCGAGCTCGCCGAGTCGCGTCGCGCCGGACTGTAGGGGCGCGCATGACGTTCCGACCCGGGCCGCCGCCGCCCGCACCGCCGAGCCACGGCAACGCCGCGGCCGCCGCACCGCTCACCGACGGCGAGTGGCACCGCATGCACCCGCTGACGCCGCTGCTCAAGGGCGGCATCTTCCTCATCGTGATCCTCGGCTACGTGCTGAACAGCCTGCGCGACCAGCTCGTCGAGTTCTTCATCCCCGGCGGCGGGCCGCAGGACGACGGCGACCCCGTCCGCTACGTGTACGAGCACGGCGTCGTGGGGTGGGTCCTGCTCGGCATCGTGGTGCTCCTGGTCGTGCTGATCGGGTTGTTCTACCTGTCCTGGCGGATGCACGAGTTCCGCGTCACCGGCGAGATCGTCGAGGTCCGCTCGGGGGTGCTGTTCCGGACGAACCGGAAGGCGCGGCTCGACCGGATCCAGGGCATCAACATCTCCCGGCCGCTGGTGCCGCGGATCTTCGGCACGGCGAAGCTCGAGATCGCCCAGGCCGGCAACGACGCCAACGTGCAGCTCGCCTACCTCGGCACGAAGGCGGCCGACGACCTCCGGCAGCGCATCCTCGTGCTCGCGTCGGGTGCGAAGGACGAGGAGTCCGGCGGCTCGGCACGGCGGTCGAACGGCGTGCTGCAGGACCGCGTCGACGAGATCTTCTCGCCGGAGCTCGACCCCGCCGCGGTCCGTGCGACGCGGATCGTGAAGGTGCACCCCGGACGACTCATCGCGTCGATGCTGCTCTCCGGGACGACGGTCTTCATCCTGCTGGCCGTCGCGGCGATGATCGTCAGCGTCGCGCTCACCGACGAGTACGGGATCCTGTTCGGCCTGTTCCCCGCGGTGATCGGTGCCGGCGGCTACTACGTCCGGAAGTTCTCGCGCTCGCTGCAGTACACGATCGCCGAGACCCGGGACGGCATCCGGATCGGGTTCGGCCTGGTCTCGACCTCGAACGAGACGCTGCCCCCCGGCCGCATCCACGCGGTGAGCGTCGCGCAGCCGCTGCTCTGGCGGCCGTTCGGCTGGTGGGACGTCCGGATCAACCGCGCCACGAACGCCGGCAACGGAGCGTCGAACAACCAGCAGGTCTCGTCGATCGTGCTGCCGGTCGGCACCGCGCGCGACGTCCGCGAGGTCCTCGACATCATCCTCCCCGGCCTCGTCGGCACCGCCGTCGCCGGGCCCGCGGCGTCGCAGGAGGAACTCCGCGAGGGCTCGTCGGAAGCCGTGAACGTCGTCGACGACAGCCTCACCACCACGGGTGACCGCGGCGGGTTCGTGCACTCGCCCCGTCGAGGCGCGTGGCTGCGTCCGTTCGCGTTCCGCCGCAACGGCTACCGCTTCGTGCCCGGCGCCGTCCTGCTCCGGCTCGGCGCGGTCTGGCGCTCGCTCGTGATCGTGCCGCTGCCGCGCGTGCAGAGCGTGAAGGTGTCGCAGGGGCCGCTCGAGCGCGCGCTGCGGCTCGCCTCGGTGCACGTCCAGACCGTCCAGGGGCCGGTGTCGGCCCGCGTCGGTGCGCTGGACGCGCGCGACGCACAGCGGCTGTGGTCGGACACCGCGGAGCGCGCGGTCGAGGCCGCTGCGGTCGACACGTCCCACCGATGGCGCGAACGGGAGGCGCGGCTCGACCCCGCCACGCACGCTGCGGACCCGAACTGGTCGCCGCAACGACCGGTGGACGGTCCGGCCCGCCCCTGGGGCGAGGTCCCGCCACCGGGAGCCGCGCGGTGAGGGCGGGGCGGCTGGGCATCGGCGTCGTCGGCGCGGGGCGGGTCGGGCCGGTGCTGGGTGCCGCGCTCGCGAACGCCGAGCACGCCGTCGTCGGCGTGACGGCGGTGTCCGAGGCCGGAGGCGACCGCGCCGAGGCGATGCTCCCCGGCGCGCCCGTCCTCGAGACGCCGGACCTCGTCGAGCGCAGCGAACTCGTGCTGCTCGCGGTGCCCGACGACCAGCTCGCCGGCCTCGTCCAGGGGCTCGCCGACGCGGGGATCTGGCAGCCGGGGCAGCTCGTCGTGCACACGAGTCCGGACCACGGGGTCGGGATCCTGCAGCCGGCCATGGCGGCCGGCGCGATCCCGCTCGCGATCCACCCCGCCATGGCCTTCACCGGCACGAGCGTGGACCTCACCCGGCTGCGCGACGCGTACTGCGCCGTGACGGCGCCGTCGCCCGTGCTCCCGATCGCCCAGGCCCTCGTCGTGGAGATGGGGGCGGAGCCGTTCGTCGTCACCGAGCAGGACCGGCCCGCCTACGCCGACGCCGTCCGGGCCGCGGTGAGCTTCTCGACCGCCATCGTCGACCAGTCCGCGGGCACGCTCTCGGACATCGGGGTCGAGTACCCGGGACGCGTCCTCGGCGCGCTGGTCCGCACCGCCGTGGACAACGCGCTCGCCGCGGTGGACGGGCAGGCGACGCTGTAGTCGGGGCGGGCGGTACGATTTCCGGGACCCCCACGACCATCGGAGCCGCACCAGCATGACCGACGAGACCGCACCCGCCACCGAGCTCTCCGCGGAAGAGACCAGCGAGCAGCGACAGGTCCGGCTCGACAAGCGGGCGAAGCTCCTCGAGTCGGGGATCGAGGCCTACCCGGCCGAGCTCCCGATCACGACCACGATCCGGGCGGTCCGCGACGAGTACGCCGACCTGGACACCGGGGTCGAGACGGACGACGTCGTCGGGGTCGCGGGCCGCATCGTGTTCTCGCGCAACACCGGCAAGCTCTGCTTCGCGTCGCTGCAGTCCGGCGACGGCTCCCGCATCCAGGCGATGGTCTCCCTCGCCGAGGTGGGCGAGGAGTCGCTCGCGCGCTGGAAGGAGTTCGTCGACCTCGGCGACCACGTGTTCGTGCACGGTCGGGTGATCTCCTCGCGACGTGGCGAGCTGTCGATCATGGTCGACGACTGGGCGATCGCGGCGAAGGCGATCCTGCCGCTGCCGAACCTCCACAACGAGCTGAACGAGGAGACCCGGGTCCGTCAGCGGTACCTCGACCTCATCGTGCGCGAGGACGCCAGGAAGACCGTCCGCGCGCGTGCCGCCGTGATGGCCTCGTTGCGCCAGACGTTCGCCGGGCACGACTACCTCGAGGTCGAGACCCCGATGCTGCAGACCCAGCACGGCGGAGCCTCGGCGCGCCCGTTCGTGACGCACTCGAACGCCTTCGACACCGAGCTGTACCTGCGCATCGCGCCGGAGCTGTTCCTCAAGCGGGCCGTCGTCGGCGGTATCGACCGGGTGTTCGAGGTGAACCGGAACTTCCGCAACGAGGGCGCCGACTCGACGCACTCGCCCGAGTTCGCGATGCTCGAGGCCTACCAGGCGTACGGCGACTACGAGCAGATGGCCGACCTCACGCAGGAGCTCGTGCAGAACGCCGCCCGCGCGGTGACCGGTGGTACGCTCGAGGTCACGTGGGCCGACGGCACGACCTACGACCTCGGGGGCGAGTGGCCGCGCATCGACATGTACGGCTCGCTGTCCGAGGCCGCCGGTCGGGAGATCACCCCGGAGACGCCGCTTTCCGAGCTGCAGGCCCTCGCCGCGGCGGAGGGCGTCGAGGTCGCACACGCCACGCACGGCAAGTACGTCGAGGAGCTCTGGGAGCACTTCGTCATCGACTCGCTCGACCGTCCGACGTTCGTGATGAACTTCCCGGTCGACACCTCCCCGCTGACCCGCGAGCACCGGACCCGTCCCGGCATCGTCGAGAAGTGGGACCTGTACGTCCGCGGGTTCGAGCTCGCGACGGCGTACTCGGAGCTCGTCGACCCGGTCGTCCAGCGGGAGCGCTTCGTCGAGCAGGCGAAGCTCGCCGCCGGCGGGGACCTCGAGGCGATGCGCGTCGACGAGGAGTTCCTCCGGGCGCTCGAGCACGCGATGCCGCCGTCGGGTGGCATGGGCATGGGCATAGACCGCCTGCTCATGGCGATCACCGGCCTGGGCATCCGCGAGACGATCCTGTTCCCCCTCGTCAAGTAGCGCACGGTTCGGCGAGGTACGATGCTCGGGTGCCGCATGGAGTCGTGACCGGGATCATCTTCGCCCTGACGCCGACCGTCGTCGTCGGCCTCATCTTCTGGTTCGTCATGCGCGCCATCATGCGGGCCGACCGCACCGAGCGTGCCGCCTACGCCAAGGTCGAGGCCGAGGAGCGCGCACGCTTCGAGCGCGAGCACGGCGTCCCCGCGCCGGCACCCGCCTCGGCGGAGTAGCCGTCCGCCCGTCGCCGACGACTTCACCCGGCGTTCACCGCGCGGTGTGACCCTGTCGGGCATGCGCCCAGACCGCGAGACCGACCCCGGTGACCCGGCGGACCTGGACCTCGAGGACGCGTTCGGCCACCCGGCCATCGCCGACCCCGAGCGGGACGACGCCGTGTGGTCCAACGGGGACGACGACGACATCGACGTCTGAGCGTCCGGGGACCGTCACCGCGCGTTCACCCTCCCGTCGCCGGCCGGGGTGAGCATCGTCCGCATGTCCATCACACAGATCACCACCGGCCGCAGCGCCGTTCGTGGCCATGGCTTCACCGGCCGGAGCCTGGTCGGCGACATCGAGAGCGAGTACGACGAGTTCGACCGCGACGCCGACCTCGAGGCCTCGAAGCGGCGCGAGGGGTGGCTCGAACCCTCCTGGTGACCCCCACGAGTTCGGTTTTCGGGGTACGACGACCGGGTCACGACGATCCGGTCCGGCGTACCCCTTTTCTGTGTCCGCTCGACGCGGCGAGACGGGGTACAGCATCGGAAACGAGCATGAAACACCGATGCAACGCCGGAAACATCACGACATGCCCTTGATTCCCGGGCCGTCAGGGGACCAGACTGACGACATGCTGTACCCCGTGGGGGACGGTTTCGATGCTGAAGCACGGAGAAGCCTGAGAATCGATCGCATCGGTTTGTGGGGTACACCTCCGGAACGCTTTACTCGTCACACCCCCAACGAGGTCATCACCCGTCGAACGCAGGGAGTCATCATGACGATCGCAACCGCAGCACCCAAGACGACGACCACCGCGCGCCGCTCCAAGAACGCAGCCGCAGCGAAGACCACGGTCACCGCGGTCGAGACCACCACGCTCGACACCGAGGTCGAAGCCGACGAGCAGCTCGCGGGTGTCCGCGGCGCCTCGGTCGACCAGGTCGGTGACTACCTGCGCCACATCGGGCGCCTCTCGCTCCTCACCGCTGAGGAAGAGGCCCAGATCGCGCGCCGCATCGAGGTCGGCCTCTTCGCCGAGGAGAAGCTCAACACCGAGCCCGGGCTCGCGAAGACCCTGCAGCGTGAACTCCGCTGGCTCGTCCGCGACGGCGAGCGTGCCAAGGAGCGGATGATCACCTCGAACCTCCGCCTGGTCGTGAGCATCGCCAAGCGGTACTCGCAGCGTGGCCTGCCGTTCATGGACGTCATCCAGGAGGGCAACCTCGGCCTCGTCCGCGCCGTCGAGAAGTTCGACTTCACGCAGGGCTACAAGTTCTCGACGTACGCCACCTGGTGGATCCGCCAGGCGATCTCCCGCGGCCTCGCCGACAAGGCGCGCACGATCCGCATCCCGGTGCACACGGTCGAGCTGATCAACAAGATCTCCCGCACCGAGCGCGACCTCACCGTCGACCTCGGCCGCGCGCCGATGCCCGACGAGGTCGCCGCCGAGCTGAGCATGAGCGTCGAGGAGCTCGTCGACCTCAAGGGCCGTTCGCACGAGCCGGTCTCGATCCACACCGTCGTCGGCGACTCCGACGACAGCGAGCTCGGCGACTTCATCGAGGACGAGGATGCCGCGTCCCCGAACGAGCTCACCGAGACGACGCTCCTGCACCGCGACATCCGGTCCATCGTCGCCGAACTGCCGAGCGACGAGGCGAACGTGATCCGCATGCGCTACGGCCTCGACGACGACAAGCCGATGACGCTCGACGAGATCTCGAAGATCGTCCACACGACCCGCCAGGCGGTCAGCCGTGTGGAGTCCCGCGCGAAGCTCCGCCTGTTCGCCAAGGCGGTCTCGCAGGACATGCAGCTGTACCTGACCGACTGAGGTCAGCGGACTTCGGCCGGCGCGTGAGTGCCGGCACGGGGAACCGGGTCGTTCTGTGGGAAGACGATCCGGTGGGGTGATGGGACGGCCCGCTCGCACTTCGGTGTGAGCGGGCCATTCACGTTCCCGGGCGGAGTGCCTACTCCTCGACCTCGCGACCAAGCTTCTGCCGGAGGTCCTGCGGGATGAGCTCGATGAGCTGGTCCGGTCGCACCGGGAGGTCGAGCAGGCTGAGCTTCACCCGGCCCGTCCGCCCGTGCCGTTCGGCGTCGAGCCGGACGACGCTGCCGGCGTCCTTGCGGAGCCGGACGTCGAGCTGAGCGCCGGTCGCGACCTCGCCGACGACGAGACCGTCGACCTCGAGTGCGGCGCTCCTGGTGCCCTCGGCGATGTCGAACCGGTAGCGCTCGCGGGCGGCGAGCACCACGGCGCGGTCGATCCCCGCCATCGGGGCGACCGGGGTCACGACGGAGCCGGACAGGGCGGGGGAGAGGACGGGTCCGCCCGCGGCGTAGTTGTACGCCGTGGACCCCGCGGGGGTCGCGGCGACGATGGCGTCCGCGCGGTAGTACCCGTACCCGAGCCCGCCGACGCTGAGGTCCGCCGAGACCTGTCCCGCACCGGGACGTCGCACGATCGTGAGGTCGTTGAAGGCGAGGTAGTCCGTGCGGGCCCCGCTCCAGAACAGCCGGGCCTCGAGTGCGTGGTGCGGTTCGAGCTGGTAGTCGCCGGCGGAGAGCCGTTCGAGTGCTGCTTCGAGCTCGGGCGGCTCGATCTCGACGAGGAAGCCGACGTTGCCGTAGTTCACGCCGAGCACCGGCACGGGCCGCTTCGCCACGAGTCGCATGGCGCCGAGCATCGTGCCGTCGCCGCCGAGTGCGACGACGAGGTCGACCTCCTCGGTGAAGTCCTCGTCGCCGATGACGTCGACGCCGCCCCCGATGCGCTGTGCGTCCGCACGCCGGGCGACGAGACGCCCGCGCCCCGAGGCGTTCCAGCGCTGCAGGGTCACGACGGACTCCTGCACGTTCTTGGTCGGGTGGACGACGAGGCCGACGACGGGCTGCTCCATGCACGGATCGTACCGAGTGGACCCGAGATCTCCTCTGGTGCGACCACTGCGCATCAGATATTCGGCATGCATGCAGACCGCCGCGCTCTCCGTCGCCGTGCCCACCCTCCGGCTCGGTCGCGAGATCGTGCTGCTCGCCGAACAGGAGTCCCGCGAGACCGGGTACGGCTTCCTGGACGCCGAACACCTGCTCCTGGCGGCCGTGACGCTCTGCGACGGCACGCCCGGTCTCCGTGCCGTCCTGCAGGCGCACGGCGTCTCGCCCGAGCGCGTCCGGAGCGCGAGCAGCGTCTTCGTCGGGGCCGGCGCCGGCTGCCCGGACGTGACCGATCGCGTCACCTGCACGCCGGCCGCCGCGCGCATCCTCGCGCGGGCCGCCCGGATCGCCGGACCCCTCGAGCGGGTCCGGCCGCACCACGTCGTCCTCGCGGTCCTCGACGGCGTCGACGACCCCTTCGCGGGTTCGGCGCACGACGTCCTCGAGCGCCTCGGCGTCGAGCCGCGCCGGTTCCGGCGTGCCCTGCGTCGCGCGGCGCGACGCGCGTAGTCGAAGGCGACCCGCAGGCGGACGGGAGGCGCGTGGCGGGCCCGCCACGCGCCTCCCGTCCGCCGTTCCGTCGGCGCGTGTGTCCGCTCACGGCGCACATCCCGCAGCGAGGTCACGCCCACGGCGAACAGGGGCAGCCACCGGGGTGAGCGCTGGTTACTCTCGATGTACGTCACCGGACTTCCACGAGCCCGGCAAGGGAGAGCACATGTTCGAGAGATTCACCGACCGAGCCCGTCGTGTTGTCGTCCTCGCTCAAGAAGAAGCGAAGATGCTCAACCACAACTACATCGGCACCGAGCACATCCTCCTCGGCCTCATCCACGAGGGCGAGGGCGTCGCCGCCAAGGCGCTGGAGTCGCTCGGTATCTCGCTCGATGCCGTCCGCGAGCAGGTCCAGGACATCATCGGGCAGGGCCAGCAGCAGCCGACCGGGCACATCCCGTTCACGCCGCGCGCCAAGAAGGTGCTCGAGTTGTCCCTGCGCGAGGCGCTGCAGCTCGGCCACAACTACATCGGCACCGAGCACATCCTCCTCGGCCTCATCCGCGAGGGCGAGGGCGTCGCCGCCCAGGTGCTCGTCAAGCTCGGCGCGGACCTCAACCGCGTCCGCCAGCAGGTCATCCAGCTCCTGTCCGGCTACCAGGGCAAGGAAGCGGTCGCCGTCGGCGGCGAGCAGCAGCAGAACGCGCAGCAGGGTTCGCAGGTCCTCGACCAGTTCGGTCGGAACCTCACCCAGGCGGCGCGCGACGGCAAGCTCGACCCGGTCATCGGCCGCGAGAAGGAGATGGAGCGGGTCATGCAGATCCTCTCCCGCCGCTCCAAGAACAACCCCGTCCTGATCGGTGAGCCCGGCGTCGGCAAGACCGCCGTCGTCGAGGGCCTCGCTCAGGCGATCGTCAAGGGCGACGTGCCCGAGACGCTGAAGGACAAGCAGCTCTACTCGCTCGACCTCGGTTCGCTCATCGCCGGGTCCCGCTACCGCGGCGACTTCGAGGAGCGCCTCAAGAAGGTCACGAAGGAGATCCGCACCCGCGGCGACATCATCGTCTTCATCGACGAGATCCACACGCTCGTGGGTGCCGGTGCTGCCGAGGGCGCGATCGACGCCGCGTCGATCCTCAAGCCGCTCCTCGCCCGCGGTGAGCTCCAGACCATCGGTGCCACCACGCTCGACGAGTACCGCAAGCACTTCGAGAAGGACGCCGCACTCGAGCGCCGCTTCCAGCCGGTGCAGGTCAACGAGCCGTCGCTGCCGCACGCGATCAACATCCTCAAGGGCCTCCGCGACAAGTACGAGGCGTTCCACAAGGTGTCCATCACCGACGGTGCGATCGTCGCCGCGGCGAACCTGGCGGACCGCTACGTGCAGGACCGCTTCCTGCCGGACAAGGCCATCGACCTGATCGACGAGGCCGGCGCTCGCCTGCGGCTGTCGATCCTGTCGGCGCCGCCGGAGCTCCGCGAGTTCGACGAGAAGATCTCGGCGGTCCGCGGGCAGAAGGAAGCCGCGATCGAGGAGCAGGACTTCGAGAAGGCCGCGAGCCTGCGCGACGAGGAGAAGAAGCTCCTCGGCGAGCGTCTCCGCCTCGAGAAGCAGTGGCGTGCGGGTGACGTCGCCGCGTCCGGCACCGTCGACGAGGGCATCATCGCCGAGGTCCTGGCGCAGGCCACGGGCATCCCGGTCTTCAAGCTCACCGAAGAGGAGACCTCGCGTCTCGTCTTCATGGAGAAGGCACTGCACGAGCGCGTCATCGGTCAGGAAGAGGCCATCTCGGCCCTCTCCAAGACCATCCGCCGCACCCGCGCCGGCCTCAAGGACCCGAACCGCCCCTCGGGCTCGTTCATCTTCGCCGGCCCCACGGGCGTCGGCAAGACCGAGCTCGCCAAGGCGCTCGCGGAGTTCCTGTTCGACGACGAGGGCGCACTGATCTCCCTCGACATGTCGGAGTTCGGCGAGAAGCACACCGTGTCCCGCCTGTTCGGTGCCCCTCCCGGGTTCGTCGGGTTCGAAGAGGGCGGCCAGCTCACCGAGAAGGTGCGCCGCAAGCCGTTCTCCGTGGTCCTGTTCGACGAGATCGAGAAGGCCCACCCGGACATCTTCAACTCGCTGCTGCAGGTCCTCGAAGAGGGTCGTCTGACCGATGGTCAGGGCCGCGTGGTCGACTTCAAGAACACCGTCATCATCATGACCACGAACCTCGGTTCGCAGGGCATCGCCGGTGGCCCGGTGGGCTTCCAGGTCGAGGGTGACTCCGGTGTCGGCTACGACCGCATGCGCTCGAAGGTGAACGAGGAGCTCAAGAAGCACTTCAAGCCGGAGTTCCTCAACCGCGTCGACGACACGATCGTGTTCCCGCAGCTGTCGCAGCCCGAGCTGCTGCAGATCGTGGACCTCTTCGTGAAGCGTCTGTCCGACCGTCTGCTCGACCGCGACATGACGGTGGAGCTGTCGCTCGCCGCCAAGGAGCAGCTCATCAAGGTCGGGTTCGACCCGGCACTCGGTGCACGACCGCTCCGCCGCGCGATGCAGCACGAGGTCGAGGACCAGCTGTCGGAGCACATCCTGCAGGGTGAGCTCAACGCCGGCGACCACGTGAAGGTGGACTTCGCCGAGGGCAAGTTCCAGTTCGAGACCGGGCGTCAGCCGGGTCGCGAGGAGGTCCTCGCCGGGGCTGCCGCCGTCGAGGCGACGGACGCTCCGCAGGGCGAGATCGAGTCCTAGGACGCAACCGCAGACAGACGGGAGGCGCGGTGCCAGCTGGCACCGCGCCTCCCGTCTGTTGTTGGGCGGTTACTTCCCGTGCTCCTTGCGTCCGCCGTGTTCCTCGCTGTCGGCGGTGCCGTCGGAGGCGCCGCTCAGTCCGTCCGCCAGACCGTTGGTCTGGTCGAACGGACGACCGAGTGACTCGTCATTGAGGTCTGCCACGGAGCGGTGACGCTCGTGGGCTTCGGGTTCGGGTTGCCTGTCCATGCGCCGGACGCTACGCGCGGCGCGATGGCGCTCGGCTCAGGCCTGGACGTCTCCGCGCCATCCGGTGTCCGTGGGGGCCGCCTCGACGCGCTCCTTGTAGTTCTGCAGGTCCTTCTTGATGGCGTGACCGCCGACACCGACCGCCGCACCGAGCTTCTCGAGGAACCCGGACGGCTCCCAGTCGATCTGCGCGGTGACGCGGGTCTCGTCGTCGGAGAGCTTGTGGAAGGTGACGACACCGGCGTGGTCGGTCTCGCCGTCCTTCACGGTCCACGCGACACGCTCGTCGGGGTGCTGCTCGGTGATGACGGCGCGGAACTCGCGCTCCTGACCGGCGACCTTCACGGTCCAGTCGGTGGTCTTGTCGTCGACCTGGACGATCTTCTCGACCTCGTCGAGGAACTCGGGGAACTCCTCGAACCGGGTCCACTGGCCGTAGGCAGCTGCGACGGGGACGTTCACGTCGATGGTTTCGATGATCTGGGGCATGTCCGGGACGGTAGGCGGGTGCGGCTGGGTGGCGCCCAGGGCGTTGTCCCCCGGTGGGGCGGTGGCTGGTGTGCCCGGCGCCCAGGCGGTTCGCGCGTTGCTCGCACTAGGGTGATGGGGATGACTGAGCACGGGAAGCACGCGTTCCACGAACGGGACGAACACGGCATCCTGGTGCGTCCGGCGCTCGCGTCGGACGTCCCGCACATCCAACGCCTCATCTCGCCGTACGTCGACCGCCGCATCCTGCTCGGCAAGGAGAACGTCGCGCTCTACGGCTCGATCCAGCAGTTCCGGATCGCCGAGGGGCCCGACGGGGTCCCGATCGGCTGCGGCGCTCTCGCCGTCTTCTGGGACGACATCGCCGAGGTCCGTACACTCGCCCTCGACGCCGACTGGATCCACAAGTGCGTCGGACACCGCATGCTCGAGGCGCTCGAGCACGACGCCCGCGAGCTCGGTGTCGCCCGCATCTTCTGCCTGACGTTCGAGGTCGAGTTCTTCACGAAGCACGGCTACCTCGAGATCGGCGAGCAGGTCGTCGCACCCGACGTCTACGCCGAACTCGTGCGGTCGTCGGACGAGGGGGTCGCGGAGTTCCTCGACCTCGCCCGGGTCAAGCCGAACACGCTCGGCAACACCCGCATGCTGAAGATCCTCTGACGCTTTCGGGTGCCGTGCGGCGGGGTTCCGCCGTCGGGCTCGCGCCGTTGTCTACCCTGTGCGCATGTCGTCGTTCCGTCACCCCGTCGGGCCCGAGAAGCCGGCCGTCTACTGGCGTCGCCGTGCGACCGTCATCGGGGTGCTCCTGCTCATCGTGGTCGTCGTCGTGCTGATCGTCGTCGGACGGGGCAGCGGGGCGACCTCGGCGGAGCCGACGGCCACGGCGACCGGGTCGGCGTCGCCGTCTTCTTCTTCTTCTTCTGGGTCGTCGTCGTCGCCTGGGTCGGCGTCCTCGCCCTCCGCTCGATCGACGCCGTCTGCTTCACCCGCCGCCGACGGATCCACGTGCGCGAAGGACCAGATCCAGCTCACCGCCGTGGTGGACAAGACCGCGTACGGCCCCACCGAGGACCCGAAGATCGCGATGTCGATCAAGAACACCGGGTCGAACTCCTGCCACATGGACCTCGGCTCGTCGCAGCAGGTCCTCACGATCAGCTCCGGTACGGAGCAGTACTGGTCCTCCAAGGACTGCCAGACCGGCGGGACGAACCAGGACGTCACGATCAAGGCCGGGCAGACCCTGACCACGCCGGCGATCGCGTGGGACCGGACGCGTTCGTCGACCTCCACGTGCGATTCGTCGCGGCCGTCGGTGACCGGTGGGGGAGCGAGCTACCACCTGCAGGTCGCGGTGGGGAACATCGAGTCGAAGGACTCGGTGCAGTTCATCCTGAACTAGCGTCCGGGCCTTCCGCGGTCATGTCGCTCTGCGCGGTGATCGACACGGCGCCGGTCGATCGACGTGCGCGGTGTCGAAACTCGAGCGCCATCCGCTCGGGGCAAACGAGAACGGGCCCGTCGTCACGAGGACGACGGGCCCGTTCGAGCTGAGCGAGATCAGCCGAGGACGGTGATGTTCTCCGCCTGCGGGCCCTTGCGGCCCTCGGTGATGTCGAACTCCACCTTCTGGTTCTCCTCCAGCGACTTGTAGCCGTTGCCAGCGATCGCGGAGAAGTGAGCGAAGACGTCAGCGGAGCCGTCGTCCGGGGCGATGAAGCCGAAGCCCTTTTCGTTGTTGAACCACTTGACGGTGCCGGTCGATGCCATGATGGCGTTCCTTACTTTCTTGCCAGTCGACATCTGCTGTCGACTGCCTTGCGATGCGGTATTCGCTACCGCCGATCCACCAACGGATGTCGTCAGATCGATGCGCCCCGCGGGCATTGGGCCGGCGGAACGGGTTCGGGGCCAGGCGGCCGGGGAAGGCCAGTGACCGATGGCGCTCGAGGTGCATGGCACCGGAAGAACGATGGACTCCCGCCGAAGCGGTTGGTATCAATGTACCCTGTCGTGGCCACAAGGGAAGAGCCGAAGTCGCTGAACTGCCATGAATCTGGTGGACTAGGGGCGATGGCAGACAAGGAACAGCGCTTCCGGAGCGAACAGCTCGAGGAAGCCCTCGCGAAGCAGGACGTCGCCGCGGTGGCGTTCGCCCTCCGCAACGACATCGTGATCGTCCCCCGACTGGTGACCGGCAAGAAGGACATGCAGGTCCGGGTGTTCGGCCGTGAGGGCGCCGACAAGCGCATCCTGCTGCTGTTCTCGTCGGCGGACGCCTACACGGCGATGGTGCCCGACGAGAAGATCCGGCAGGTCATGGTCTACGACGGGCCACGGCTCGAGGAGTTCCTGACTGCGCACCTCGAGTCGCTCGAGGGTGTGTTCTTCGACATCGCCGGGCCGCACACGATGCAGGCCACCCCCGAGGACCTGCTCGCCGCACTCCGCGCCTGAGCGATTCCCGCTGTGCGGGGTCGCACGGCGCGTCGCGATCGCGCACCGGTCAGGATGCGCGGTCAGAAGGCGCGGTCGAGTTCGCGTTCCCGCTCGTTGTTCGCCAGCGAGAACGCGACGCGCAGCGCTTCTCGCAGGTGCTGTGCATCCGACCCGAGGACGGTCGTGAAGCCGAGCCGGGCGGCTTCGCTCGCGCGCTGCTTCGTGCCCGTCGTGGGACGGATCTCACCGGCGAGGCTGATCTCGCCCACGGCCGCCAGCGTGTGCGGGTACGGCCGGTCACGGGCAGCGCTCGCCAGGGCCAGCGCGATCGCGAGGTCCGCGCCGGGCTCGGTGAGCTTCATGCCCCCGACCGTCGACACGTAGACGTCGGCGTCGGACAGCTTCAGGCCGGCGCGGCGCTCGAGCACCGCGAGCAGCATCGCCACGCGGGACGAGTCGACGCCGTTCACGACCCGCCGCGGCTGCGGGGCCGAGCTCGGCACGACGAGCGCCTGCACCTCGACCGGGAGCGCTCGTCGCCCCTCGAGCGCGACCGTCACGCACGTACCGGACACCGGCGCACCGTTCTTCGACATGAAGAGGCCGCTCGGGTCGGGGACCTCGTGGATGCCGTCGCCGGCCATGTCGAAGCAGCCGACCTCGTCCGTGGGGCCGAAGCGGTTCTTCAGCGCCCGGACGAACCGGAGCGCAGTCTGCCGGTCGCCCTCGAAGTGGCAGACGACGTCGACCAGGTGCTCGAGCAGGCGCGGGCCGGCGATCGTGCCGTCCTTCGTGACGTGCCCGACGATGAGGACGGGGAGTGCCCGGTCCTTCGCGACGCGGATCAGGGTCGAAGCCACCTCGCGCACCTGGGACGTCCCGCCCGCGATGCCGTCGATCGCACTCGACGAGATCGTCTGCACGGAGTCGGCGATGAGGAGGTCCGGGCGCACCTGGTCGATCTGGCCGAGGATGACGCCGAGGTCGACCTCGCTCGCGAGGTACAGGTCGTCGTGCATGGCCCCGGTCCGCTCGGCCCGGAGGCGCACCTGGTCGACGGATTCCTCGGCGCTGACGTAGAGGACACGCTTGCCGGTCGCCGCTGCGCGCGAGGCGACCTCGAGCAGGAGCGTGGACTTGCCGACTCCGGGCTCGCCGGACAGCAGGACGGCGGCACCGGGGACGACACCACCGCCGAGCACGCGGTCGAACTCGCCGATCCCGGTCTGCCAGCGCTGGACGGTGGTCCCGCGGGACTCCGTGATGGGGCGCGCGACGCGAGTGCCGGCGACGGCGACGGCGGCCGTGCCACGCGTGCTGGCCGTCGCCGCGGACGAGTCCTCGACGGTGCCCCACGACTGGCACTCACCACAGCGGCCGACCCACTTGATGCTGGTCCAGCCGCACTCCGTGCAGCGGTAGAGGGACTGAGGGCGGGCCATGCTCGTCAGGCTAGGCCGTGCCGCCGACATGACCCGGCCGGTCGTCCGGACTGTCGTCGCGGACTCCCTGGATCGGGACCGAACCCGTCATGCGCTGCCGGAGCCGGTCGATCCGCCCCGGCCGGTCAGCGTGGTCGAGTGCCTCGGCGCCCACGACGTCCTGCTCCGCCCGAGCCGTGGCCACGGCGCCGGCACCAGCGCCGAGGTCCTCTGCCTCTCGAGCGGAGAGGTAGTGACGGATCGCGGCCACCACGTCGACCCGGGCATCGACGGCCGGCTCGAACGCACTCGCCCAGATCTCGTAGCCGCGGTCGTTCGGGTGGAACAGGTCGCCGTAGCTGTTGAAGAACGTCCGGCGGAGCCCGACCCGCTTCGTGATGGTGTGCAGCGGCGCCACGGTCAACCCGAGTTCGTCGGCCACCCGGTGCACGATCTCGTTCGCCACCGCGACCTTGCGCTCCCGGTCCGGCACGAACATGCACGGCAGCTCGGCCACGATCGCATGGGAGGGCACCGCGCCGTAGATCTCGCGGATGTTCCGCTCGAACTTGTCCGGGTGGAAGTCGGCGATGTCGTTCGCGCCGATCGACACCGTGCAGATGTCGGGCACGTAGTTCCGGAGCTTCGGCAGCTGGTCCTTCCGGGCGCCCCAGGTCGTCGAACCGGACACGCTGAGGTTCACGACGCGGACCGACGTACGTGATCGGTGCCGGATCCGCCGAGCGAGCAGGCCGACGTACCCCCGGTGCGGTTCGGTCGCGCCCACGCCCTGCGCCGCCGAGTCGCCGATCGCGAGGTACGTGATCTGCCCCTCGTGCTGCAGGCGCTCGCGCCACCAGTCGGCGTGCACCGGCAGCATGTCCACGACGCGTCGGGCGGCGGCGCGTTGCCCGCGGACGCCCGCCCGTGCGCCGAACGCTGCGCCGCCCGTGACGACCAGTCCGCCGACGATCGACGACAGCAGTGCGATCAGGGTCCGGGATCTCATGGGGTGGACGTTACGCGGCGATCTTCGGGACGCGACGAGTCCCCGCTGAGCTGGGGACGGGGCCCTGGAGCCAGCCACCTGTGGAGGGGGAGCGGCCCAGCGGTGGTGCGTCGTGCCTCCCGGATCGTGTAAACTCTTTCCCGGTACCGTGTCCGAGCGGCCGAAGGATCATGTCTCGAAAACATGTGTGGGGGCAACTCCACCGTGGGTTCAAATCCCACCGGTACCGCCAACGGGCGATTCACGGAACTCAGCGAAGAGATTCACGGAACTCGTGAAGCCCACAACGAAGGCCCCCAGGGAGTCCCTGGGGGCCTTCGTTGATGTTGTGAGCGTGCACGCTTTGCTTGGATGCGGCGGTGACAGCGGCTCGTCAGAGGCTGCGGCGCGAAGGTCGGTCCGCACGTAGTTTCGACGCGTGGGCACACACGCAATTCGGGCGCTTCGTTTCCGCAGCCTTCCTCGTGCCGCCCCGTGAAGCCCTAGCGGGCGGTCTTGCTGGCGCCCCTCACCGCCTGACGCCCCGGTCACGTGCGACTCCGGCCGACTGATCGAAGCGGCGCACACCGACTCGTTCAATCGCGACAGTGCCCGTCCCGACGGACGCCGGCATCCGCGCCGTGCCCGCCGGCCGTCACGCTGTCGAGGTTCTGCTCGCGTCCGTTCCAGCGGACGGTGCCGGTGCCGTCCACCCAGTGGAAGAGTTCGGGTCGCCTCTGACCGAACCGTATTTCTGTCAGGCGGCGGCCACGCAGAGCTAATGCGTCCGCGTTACTGCGGTTGGTGAGCGGAATTTTCCACAGTCCTCCCTTCTGATGTTCCATGTCTCCAGCGATAAGCCGTTCAGTGTCGATATGGAACGAGCCGATGACGAAGCGTGCACGGGGCGTGGGCCCGTGCGCTGCTACAAGCGTTTTCGGTACCTGCTCCGGTTCCGACCGCCAGTACTTCAGCAGCGGGCTGAGCTGCCACCATGCTTCGGTGTTGGAGGCGATTACTTCCACGTCCGGGGATGCAGGGTTCGCTTTGATGCGTCCGTCCTTCATCACCTTGCCGTCGGAGAGATACATGAACAGGACACCGCCGGCGGTCATCGCAAGTTCCTCCTCGGAGGCTGGGGACTCAAACAACCGGTCCGCGAGAGCCGCGGGCACACCCATTGGTACGAATTGTGGTCCGGAACCTGTGGCTCGATTGAACCGGGGCTGCAGTGCGGAGATCAGTGCCGCTTCAACCGCGAGCCCGGTTCGGTCATCTCCGTACGGGCCCGCAATCTCCAATCGGTATGCGCCTTCGACGAGCCATCGTTCGAGGGCAGCGTTGTGGCTGCCGGCCGCGTGCGAGAGCGCTCGAGCAGGTCGGTGCCCGTACCCGACGTAGCAAATCTCTGTGGTGCTGGCGTGCCGGTACAGATACACGTACGACTCAGACAGATCCTGTTCCCCCACGGTCATAGCGTACGGGCCACGGGGTTGGAGGCAGGTCGGTGCCGAACCCCGCCGAGGTGACCTACCTGACGGGGGATGACCCCGCCGCGGTGCATCGTTCTGGTTGCAGGTCGCAGCGACGATCGGCCTCGACGGATCGATCGACGCGAGCGCATCGGCGGCTGTCTCTCTCGGAGGTCTCCGTTCAGCCATTGCCTCACAGCAGGTCTCCTCGTTACTGGCGCAGTTCGGCGATCTCGTGCTCCATGAGCGCTCTACAGCGGCTCTGTTCGCGGGTATCGCATCAGCTCGCGTGATCGCGACGGTGTCACTGCTCCTATGCGGCACGCGGCCGCCCCTTGCATCCGCGCATAGGGGAATCATGATCAACTTCGAGACCCCGACCTCTGTTCTGCGTGACGCGGCGCTTCACGCGATCGATTTCGCCCGCGAGGTACCCCTCTCAAGTGCGCAGTGTTATCTGGCCGCTGAGTCGTGGCAGCACCGAGATGAGGCGTTCAGGTGCCTTCACGCTGTGGAATCGGCTCTGCGTCGTGCCGCGCATGCGGCCGCGACGCTGAGTGTGCGCCAGCTTGTCGCGGCGCGGTTCCCTGAGGCGCACGGTCTGCAGTTGCGACAGCTGGAGGCCGATCCGTATTACGGGTTCGAGCCGGTCGCGCTCGTGGACGGAGCGGGGACGCTGCTCTGGGACGCGCCGAGCGGTGATGTGTGGAAGGTTGAGTCGGACCAGTGGCCGGACTACCTGCGGACCGCGTGCGCGAACCTGACCGATGCTGACGGCGTTCTCGACGATCCGGCACGCTCGCCGATGCTTCGTTTCACGGCGGAGCAAGCCGGTTAGCGTCGCAGTGGCGCTTCGATTTCGTGTTCGGGCCGCCAGAAGACGACGACGATCTCATCGCCGGCGAAACGAAGCCGGTCGCCGGGTTCGTTGACGCGGACGTTCAAACCGACGGCTCTTGCGTACGAAGCCACTGCGGCGCGAGTTGCGGCTGTGTCCGGCGCGTATGCGTGCGTTACCGCAACGACCGGTTGTTTCGTTCCAGAACCGCGAGGCTTGAATGTCACGCAGTGTTCTCCGAGCCCGTACACATCAGACGTTACGGCGGCCAGACGGGCGCGCTCTTTACTCCGGAAGATGCGACCGAAATCCCCGTGCGCGTCGTAGATCAGCCCCTGCTGCTTTGCGAATTCCTCCACATAGCGAAAATGTGGGAGGCCAAAGTATTCTGCCAATCTTGCCCCTCTGCTCAGGTGATGACTCATCAACTGTAGTGGGTGTCGATCGCTGAACTTGCCGGCACCTGCCCCTCATTCGGGTGGGTCTCTGCCGCGCAGCGGGAACCTCCCAGGTCAGCACCATTGCGCAGCCGTCTAGAAGATGCCGGACCGCCGCGCATCGCGGCGGTCCGAGAATGGAGCAAGTGTGTGGCAAGCTCCGGTTGCAGCGTATCTGGAGTGGCTAGTTCGCCGCTGCGTACGCGTCGCGCACTTCCTGGCTGATTCGGCCACGAGCGGCGACCTGGTGGCCGTTCGCCATCGCCCACACGCGGATCTTCGCCAGCTCGTTCGGGTCACTGCGGGTCTTCGACGACGGCGTGCCCGCGGTCCGGCCGCTTCGTCCGGATACCTTCCGCGCCGCGGCGATGTAGTCGGAGAACGCTTCGCGCAGATTGTCGGTGTTCTCGTCGGCGAGGTCGATTTCGTAGTTGCTGCCATCGAACGAGAACTGCACTGTCCTGCCGTGCCCGTCTTCGATGACGTCACCGGTGAGGTCATCGACGAGATGTGTGGTGACTTTCTGTGCCATGAATGCTCCATTGTTTGGTGGCGTGCCCGTCGATCATGGCAGATCCGGCCGGACGACCGCCATTCGCGGCGCTGCGGAAGCTTGGGTTCCCCGCCGGAGCGATCCATCGCATTTGGGGGATGCCTCTAGTGGGCCGCGAGGTACGCGTCGACGACGACCTTTGGAAGCCTGCCGCGGACTCCAACCTCGTGACCATTGGCGGCCGCCCATGCTCGTATTGCTGAAGGGGAGGGTGTTGCGAGCGGGGCGCCGCCGTCTTGGGTAGCTGCTGCTGAGGCCGACATGACTACGCCCGTCGAAGGGGGTGCTGCAGGCTGGAGATGGCGGAGCAGTACCTCGAAGGTGTCCGGGTGAACGTGTCTGGTGCCGAGTTCGAGGGCTTTCGCGAGTTTTCCGCCGGCGAAGGAGCCGTCCGTGATCAGCATCGCGGTGCGACGCGAGACCGAGTTTGTGACACGGATACCGAGTTGTTCTGATCGCTGTTCGAGACGTGCTCGCTGGGAGTCGTCGCAGCCGGTGAATGCGACACGATCTCCTACACGCAGCGGTTCACCGTGTGTCCACGGGTCCGGCAATGACTGAAGGTCGGCGCTAAGCCGCGCATGCCGGGCGGCGTCCGCACGGTCGACGACGCGCTTCACCTTGGATTCGGGAACTCCGAGCAGCAGAGCGACGCTTTTGAGTTCTTGACGTTCCCTGTTGGACACGTGACCGTCGTCGACTGCTCGGTGTGCGAGCGCGAGCAGGAACGCTTCATGCGCCGACGCGATGTCGCCAGGTGTCAGACCGTATGCGGCAGATAGCTCCTGCAGCGCGGTGGCTTCTGCGTCAGAGATGTCCCCGTCCTCGAGCGCGTCGAACAGCAGCTCGAGGTACGCGGTGCTGCCTGTTGGGGCGCCTTCTTCGATGACTTCCAGCAGAGACATCGCTGTCACCCGCGTCAGCAGTGGCGGCGTTGCCGGTCGGGTGGGGGTGATGCGCATTGGTGCAGGGCGGATTGCGGTCCGTGCTTGCCGTTCGCTGTCGGTCGCCGGCGGTCGAGAGGAGCTCGACGGCCACGTGGTTTGCGCTGCTACCACGCGGGCTTCGAGGAGGACGGGGTCCGCTCCGTGGTTTGCAGCGATGTATGCCCGGAGTAACGCTGCAGTTGCGCGGGCGTCGCCGAGCGCGGAGTGCGCATTGTCGAGCGTGACACCGGTGGCCCAGCAACAGTCGACGAGTCGTCGTCGGTCCATGTTTGGCAGGTACGCGTAGCTGGCGTCCAGGGTGCAGTACGACGCGACCCAGGGAACATCCCAGCCGGCAGCGGTCAGCTCGGCGCGAAGGAACGCAAGGTCAAACTTGGCATTGTGGGCGATGACGGGGAGACCGGCGAGCCTTGCGACGACGGTTGACGCAGCCTCGGCGAACGACGGCTTGTCGGACACGTCGGCCTGAGTGATGCCATGAATGTGCGTTGCCCCTACCGGTCCGTGTGGGTTGAACCGGCCGACGGTCTCATCGATGATCGTGCCGGCATCGTTCAGACGGACGATGGCGAGTTCAAGGATCCGGTCCCGATTCGGGGAAAGACCCGTGGTTTCCACGTCGATGACGGCGTATGCCGGTCGCTCGGCTGTCGGAGCCGGCGGCTGCTCGGGCGCTGTCGGAAGTGCCGGTCGTGCTGCTTTGGGTCGGCGGAACCAGTCGAACAGTCCCATGAGTTCTCGCATTCTGAGGTTCGGTGGCGCCGTGGGCGCAGTCAGGCGGGTGTGCTCGGACGCGCGCTGGAGGTGAGCCGGGGCTGCACCCCTCTACGTTAGGAGAGGCTGAGGGCCCGTCACGACTTGTGTGACCGCCCCAGATTGAGGGGGGCGTGGACTCGTTCGCTGCTCATGCCTGAGCCGTCGCCAGCAGTCCCTCGCCTCACGAGGTGGCTGCACGACGGGCGAAGTGGACTGAACGCGGAGTCGCGGGACGGCATCGGGGCTCCGTCGCACCAGCTCCTCGAAAGGCGGCGTCGCGTGTTCGGCGACGGGTCTGTTGCGCCCGCTTCGGGCAGTTCCGCTCGGCCGGAAGGGTGCTCGCTGGCACCTCAGGTCGTCGAATGGGGCCGTCAGGTGCCGCGTCCGGGCCAACTTTCGGTTTCCTCGGCTGTGGGAGCGCACGCTGACGCGCACCACAGTGTGACGCGAGTGGATTGCCTTGCTGACCGGGGGTTTCTCCTCAAGCGTTCCGGTACTCCCGCCTGGCGGGAGAGCTTCCGCATAGACCCTGGCATGACAGAGCAACTCAACCCAAACGCGGCGGCCTCTTCCGTCAACCTCGTCCCTATAGCACACTATGGTCAAAACATTGACCGCCTCGCCGAGGAAGCGCAGGTCAGCATCGTGAACTACAGGCCACAGATTCCAGCGACCGAGTGGGAAGCCCTCCGCCCATTCGTCGTCGACGTCGCCACGTCAGTGCCGTTCAGAAGCCTGCAATTCACGAAGCTGCTGCTTCGTGCGCTCACCCGGCTCGGCCGCTGGGCGCGCACCACCGCGATGCTCCCACTCGACGCCGACGTCCTCCTCGACCCCGACACCATCAACGAAGCGTGCCACAGCTACACCAGCCGGAGCGTCGCCAGCGTTCACCAGTGGGCGTTGCTGCGCGCAGCCGAAGAACGCGGTGAGGGCTACACGCAGCGTTCCCTTGACCTGCGCCGCCGGTCCGTCCGCCCGCTTGACTATCGCGACCTCGCTGAGCTGTCCACGTCCATCGCCAGCTTCACCGCACCGCGAGACATCCGGACTGCGAACGCCGCCATGGCCGCGTGCGGCGGCGCCGGTCTCCGATTCCACGAACTCCTCAACGCCAAGACCACCGACGTGGCCCGCACCGCCGACGGCTGGACCATCACCGTCCCAGGGGACAACAGCCGCACCATTGCGGTCCTCGACGACTGGGCGTCGTACCTCGACCGTGCACTCGAGGTGGACACCGGAGACGACTGGCTCATCTGCAGCGGAGTCAACTACCCCCGTGCCCGGCAGAAGAAGTACTCGGCGCAGCGACAGCACCACCGTTACCCCGACTGCCAGCGGCTGCGGAGCACCTGGCTGGCCCGCATGTGCGGTGTCCTCACCGTCGGTGAACTTGTCTACGCCGCCGGGTATCGAAACGCAGGCGCGCTCACCCAGTTCGACCCCTGGCTGGTCAGACGGCCCGATGAACGGCTGCTCCCCATCCTCCGCTCAGGCAAGGAGGTCGTCCGATGAGCAACGCGAACGACTTCGAGAGGGTCGCTGACGCCGTCTTCGCCTCCGTCGCGCAGAGCAACCTCCTCGACATCGAAGAGGTCCGAAGCGCCGGCAACAAGACCACACCCATTGACGAGAAGAAGGTCGAACTCGCGCTCCGCCGCGTCGACGCGACCAATACTCCGGACCTACTCGCCAACTGGCGGACCAGCGACCAGACGTACCGCGGCGGACGCACCGCCGCTGTCAGCGACCGTGCCGCTCTCGCTGTGGGGCTCATCCTCGCCGAGGAACGTTCTCCACTGCTGGTGTCCGAGTTCGCCACCGCGTTCCGTACCCGCCTGACCCCTGGCGCCAGACGGCTCCTCGGTGTCGAGAACGTCAAGGTGATGGCCGACGCGCACCGTGACCAGCGTGCCTGGTACGCCCGCTGCTGGCGCATCATCCACAGCATCATCGACACCTTCAACGCCTGGCCGGCCCCCGGCCAAGTGATGAGCCGCGCCGAACGCGCCGCGGCCCTCGCCGCCCGCGACCCCGAAATGCAAGCTGTGAAGGCTGCCCGTGCTCGCGAGTTCACCTACGCGTGGCTCGAGATGACGCTGCAGGCGCTGCCCGAGCAGTACCGGAACGCGTGGGAAGGTGGCCTGTCCGCGGACCAGTCCGCGGTCCGGGCACCCAGCCAGCTGATGCCCTGGCGGCGAGACCACGAACTGCCCGGCAGCCCCGAAGTGCCAAACCAGTGGGAGGTCATCGATGAGAACGGTGACACCACCCTCATCGAAGCGCCCCGCCCGGTTCTCGAAATCGACGCGACACCGTACCCGCGGAACAAGTCGAAGAAGGACAAGACCTTCAAGGGTGGGGACCAGGCGTACGAGCTCTCCTACGCAGCGAACATCACCATGATGGTCACCGAGCCGGGCAAACCGCTCGCGCATCCGCAGCTCATCATGTCCGCAAGCCTGCACCGCTTCGGACGCAGCGTCGCCGAACACACCCTCGCGGGCATCGAGTCGATGCAGCAGCGAGGGTGGACGCCGAAGCGGCTCACCGTCGACCTCGGCTACTCGGCAGGTATCGCGCCTGCTGATTTCCACATCCCGTTGTCGAAGCTCGGCGTGCAGCTCGTCTCTGACTACCACCGCAGCCGTCTCGGCACGCAGAAAGCCATCCCTGGTGGCGCGCTCCTCGTGGAGGGCACCCCGGTGTGCCCGGCAACCCCGAAGGAACTGCGCAGCGCCACCACGGACGCCAACGCGGGCAACATCACCCCGGCTCAGTGGCGGGAGCGCAAGGACCGTCTGAATAGGTTCGCCCTCCGACCCAAGGAAGCACCCAACCCGAAGGACGGTTCACAGCCGTGGATGTGCCCCGCCCGGGGACTGTCCCCGACGGTGAAGTGCGTCATCGTCGAAATGGCCGCGAAGGCAAAAGTGGACCCGAAGCGTCCGAAGGTCTTCAAGCACATGCTGCCGGGGCACCTGGACAAGGTGTGCCAGCAGCACTCAGTACGAATCGAAGCGGAGGAGCTGGCCATGTTCCAAACCCTGAAGTACGGCAGTGAAGAGTGGTCGAAGACCTACTCCCATGACCGGCAGTCCATGGAGTCGCTCAACGCGCACCTGAAGACCGGACACGGACTGCACGAGTCCCGGAACCGTCGCATGCACGGCCTCGCCGCGCAGAGCTTCGTGTTCACCCTCATCGTCGCGGCGGCGAACCTCGGACGCATCAACAAGTTCCTCTCCGACCGTGCCGCCGGCGTTGGCGGTCCGTCGAAGACGCCGAGGAAGCGCGATGTGGAAGACCGCACTCACTACCGCCGCTGGTACCAGCCGCCGACCGTGGTGCGCGGGCAGACAACGAAGGAGAAGCGTCAGGCCGCCGCGAAGGGGCGCAAGAGCGCCGCCGCACGGCAGGTGGAGAGCCTCGACCTGCTCAACGAAGCGGAAGCGTTCGACGAGGCCGGCGACACCGCGACCGGCTGACCGATTTTCGTCCCACAACCCTCGACGCCCGCGCAACAGCTCTGTTGCGCGGGCGTCCGCCGTTGCCCCCAGCCGTCGGATGCCGCTCACGGGGAGCGGCCGCTCACAACGCGGCGGCGACAGTGAACAGGGCATGGCTCAGCTGCGCGTGCTTGGACTTTGCGAGGTTCGTCGAGTGCTTCCGCTTCCGGTAGCCATCGAGCATCAGGTATCCGGGCAAATTCTGGAAGCGCTTCGGAGTGGTCACTGTCTGCTGTACATGCAGATGCTCAATGGCTTGCAGCAATTTGATCCCATCTCTCGGCACGCCCTGCACCTGGTCATCGAGCGGTCATCGTCGCGGTGGGGCGGGGGCAGGCGGCGCATGTCTGCATCTATGCGGCGAGAAGTGGTGGAGCCGCCGCAGCGTCCGTCACCGGAGGGACCGCCTCGCGTCAGCAACGTCCACCACCGGCACGAACGGTAGGAGCCGGTCGAGCGCTTCCGCTGATTGCAGACCAGCGGCGTGGAGAAGGAGCGGGAGCGGCGTGCCAACGGTGAGGTGGTGCACGAGCCAGGTCGCCCGCATACGACGTGCTTGCAGGTGCACGCGTTGGTGGGAACGGCTGACAAAATCGGTGATCAGGTTCGGATTGCCGCCTTCCTGGCCGCTACGGAACAACCATCCCCGATGATTGATGGCACGCTCCAGCAGCAGCTGCTCCCAAGCGCGAAGGACCGGCACCTCCCGTGCAGCCGGCCCGGTGACGTGGACGAGTACAACACCGTCCGTTTGGGTGATGTCGTCGTGGCGGGCGCCAACGATTTCGCGTCCAGTGAGACCGGCCCCGAGACCGAGCGCGAGAAGCGCACCAGCGGAGGTGCGGCGGTCTTCGCTGTGTTGTCCGCGAGCCCAGCTTTCCAGCGCTGCGAGGTCGGCCGGGCCGTATGGCGTCACGGGAGCTGAACGTCGGATGCCGGTCTGCTCGTCGGCGCCGTCATCTGCCGCGTGTACTCGCGCGATCGCGCGGAGTTTCGAACGCATAGTTGACCGTCCAGCAGAGGTGTACGCCACCAGGCCGGCGTGTGCGAATTCATCGACGGTTGCCGGGTCGAACAGGATGTCCGGTTCGAGGGGCAGAAAGGCGACCTCAATTGCCCACCGAGCGAACTTTGCCGCCACCGGGTACAGCTGCTTCTCCGTATACGGCGTCCGCGGCGCCGCGGTCTGCACGGCGGTAACAACGAAGCGGCGGATGCGCGCCCACGTTTCGGCTGGCATGACCGGGGTGTAGTCGTAGTGGTCCGCCGTCATCGGGCGCCCCTGAAATCGGGTACGGCGCTGTGGCGCGCTTGTCTGCCTACGCATCTTGCGTAGTACGCGCCCCTACGCTTGGGGTATGGCACGGCAACCTCGCGCGAACCCGGTTGAGCTTGCCGACCCGCCATGGCCGGAACAGCCCTCCACGGACCCGCTCGGCGAAGTCGCTCGGCAGTTCGTCCTGAACGTCCGCGCCGCCATCGGGGACCGCAGCATCCGCTCCGTCGCCGCAGCGGCTGGGATGAGCCACGCAACGCTGCTGAATGTGCTCGCCGGCCGGGTCTGGCCGGACCTATACACGATCGCGCGGCTTGAGGCGGCATTGCAAACCGGCCTCTGGCCGAGACAATCCTGGTCGTGACCGCCGCCCGGTTCACCGCGCAATCGCCTTGTTGACGCGGCGGGACTCGTACCGGCGCCGCAGGTCTGCTCGCGGCGAGGACGCACCGAAGGTCGGCGGCAGGATCCACCGGCCTTGGGTGGCGGCGGCAAGTCGCTGCAGCGGCGTCCACGTGTCTGGCCGCGCCGGCAGCATCCGTGGGAGCGGCACCACGGGCAGGCCACGATCGGCGTCCCATCGGTCGCGTTGTGCGGCGACGTCGCGGAAAAATCCGTAGATCTGCGCGTGCGGCTGACCGCCGGGACTGACCTGCACGACGCGTTCACGGGTATCGAGGTCGAGGACGAGCGCTCCGAAGGTGTCGCCGCTGTCCAGGGCGACGCTCAGCAGAGAGCCGTCTTCGGTGACCCAGATTCGCCAGAGCGGTGAAACGGGCACGGTCGTCAGCCACGGCGCCACCCGGGGGGTGTACGTCACGGTCGCCGGCCGCTCCGATTCGGACCCTCCACCCAGCATGGTCAATAGTATAACCGCCTGAGTGGGGTGCGGGCCAGGAGGTTTTCGCGTCGTACGAGCGGAGCGGGGCGGAGCGTTCTTACAGACGTTGGCTGATGGCCGCGCCGAGGACCTTCGGCAGGCGCGCGGCGGTGCGGGCGCTGTGCGCACAGGTGTGGCAGGCGCTGCCGTGCAAGTGGTTTGTGGGGCGCTGGGTGAATGCTCCGTGCTCCGGGCAGAGGATCACGACCGGGGTGCGCTGGTCGACGAAGACGACGGCTGAGTAGTCATATTGGTTACCGTGCTTTCGGCGGGCTCCGGCAATGAACCGGTCGCGACGCGCTTCGGTGCTCGCGCCGGCGCGTCCGCCGCAGTGCGGGCAGCCCTGACCCTTCTTGTGGCTCGCGGGTGCCTGCTCGAACGATCCGTGAGCCGGGCAGATGATCGTTGCTTTCTCGTGCGCGGACTTATAGGTGCCGGGGACGAGCTTGTAGTCGTACTTGCCGTTGTGGACGGTGGTGGCATCGCGGACGAATGCTTCGGCGCGGACGGCAGTTGAGGTGCTGGCCATGATGGCTCCTTTGAGGTGGACGGTCATCAGGCCTATGCGCGGATGGTCAACGCTGCTGTGGGCAGGGGTTGTTAGGAAATACAACCCGATGTATCAGGAAAATCCTGCAGCAGAGAAGAGGCCGCTGCCCGAAAGGGCAGCGGCCTCTTCTATGTCTGCCGTGGTTCCGGCTTCGACACGCCCGGGGTTCAGTCGGGCAACGGTTCGTTGATGTTGGCGATGGAGGCTCGGGTCAGGAGCGGACCTGGCTGACTGACGGCGGCGCAGCTGCGCAGTCAGGCTGCCATTGGGTCCTCGAGGTCTTCGATGGTCGGCATCACTGCGCCGGCCGCTTCGACGGTGAAGGCTGCGTTGCGAGCCCCAGCAGTGCCGATGGCCTCCAGCCAGGCGTCGCCGTCGCCGTCGGGTTCGCGCAGTATTTGTCGGAGCATCCCTGCCATGTAGGAATCTCCCGCACCGACGGTGTCGACGGCGTCGACGAGGCGCGCGGGGATATGCACCTGCGCGCGAGTTGTTGCCAGGTCGCTTCCGGCGCTTCCTCGAGTGACCGCGGCGATATGCACGCCGAGTTGGAGTAGATGGTCGAGAACCTGGGATGTGGTCCAGCCCGGGAAGAGCCAGTCAGCATCTTCGTCACTGAGCTTGACGACGTGGGCGCGTGCGATGAGTGCTGTCGCCGTGTCGCGGGCTGTTGGAGTCGCGTCGAGCAGTGCAGGTCGGATGTTGGGGTCGAAGCTGAGCAACGTGTTGGTCTGCGCGGTTTCGAATGCTTGGCGGACAATTGCGGCTCCGGGGTGGAGGAAGGAGCCGAGCGAGCCAGCGTGCAGCAGCTGCGGATGCGCCGGTCTAACGGGCGGCCGTATGGCGTACCCAAAAGGAGATTCCGTTCGGACTACCTATGTGCGACGGAGCCGCTCCGAGCCACACAGGTCGGTACACCCCAGTGGCCCGCGGTGTCGAGACGCCCGGCTGACCACCGGCCATCGGGCAGGAGCTCCTGGACCCAACAAGGCACCCTCGACGCCCCCTCGATTGCGATGCTGTCTGGGTGAAAGCGGGTCGTTGCGAGACGCAAGCTTGAGGCGTGGGTGTGGCGGAGCTCAGTGCGGCATCGAAGTGAGGGGTAGGGCCACTTTCGCTCGCGACGCCCTATCGGTTCCCGCGTGAAACTTTCTACCCCCTGTAGTGGGGGAGCAGTGGTGAGGGACGCTCCGTAGCGTTCTGTGTGGTTGCACAGCGCCGTCACGGGGGCGGTACCGCATTGGGTGACCTGTTGAGGGGTTCTGCGCGTGTTCGCATCGTCACTGTCGTCTGCTCGTGCTCGTTGGGCGCTGCTCGTCATGGTCTCTCTGGTGGCCTTGCTCGGTTCGTTGTTGGCGGTGGTGAGTCCGCCGGCTCCGGCGCATGCGGAGGTGACGGGCACGGGCGGACAGTACGTGCCGATGGATGAGCATGCGCGCGTGTTCGACGGTGCGACCGCGGCGGAGTCGTTCAAGACGGTGCAGATCGCGGGGGTGGACGGTTTGCCGTCCTCTGGGATCGGTGCGGTGAGTCTGATGCTGACGGTGGTGAACCCCAACGGGCAGGGCCAGTTCGTGGGTCGTCCGGATGCGGACGGCGCGAACACGTTGCTGATGATCTACGGCGCTGGTGTCGACGGGAACACGTCGAACACGTCGCTGCTGGCGGTGGGGGATGACGGGAAGGTCCGCATCAACACGCAGACGGCGCAGTCGCGTGTGGTGATCGATGTCACCGGGTACTACACGAGTACCGCGAACGGTGTGGGCGCGGGTGGGTTCGTGCCAGTGTCGAGCAAGCGGATCGTGAACACGGGGACCGCGCTGAACGCGCCGCAGGGGCCGTTGACGAACGGGAAGAGCTTCACGTTCACCGCTGCGGGTGCGAACGGGATCCCGGCGAACGCGGCTGCGGTGTCGGTGAACGTCATCGTGAACAACACGAGCACGGTCGCGGGGTGGGTGCGGCCGTTCCCGGCTGGGTCGACGGATCCGTCGGGTGCGTTGAACTACGGTCCGACGGGTGGGTTGTCGACGGCGATGATGGCGCAGGTCGGTGTCGGTGACGGTGGGAAGATCACGATCGACACGTCCGGCAACGGCTCCAGTGTGAACGTGATCGTCGACGTGCAGGGTTACTTCATGCCGTCGAACCCCGGTGGTGGGTTCACGCCGCAGACGGGTCGGCTGATCGATACCCGCAGCGGCACGGCGGTCGCTGCGAACGGGTCGGTCGCGGTGCAGGTCGCGGGCGTGTTGAGCGGGATCCCCTCGGTGGAGGGTGGACTGTCCGCGGTGGCGATCACGTTGACGGAGATCCACTCGGGGACAAGTGGTGGGTACGCGAAGGTGTGGGCGGATGGTGCGCCCGAGCCGGACGGCAGTGTCATGGACTACTCGCGGAACACCTCGACCCGGACCACGACCGCGACGATCCCGGTCGGGGTGAACGGGAAGATCCGGATCAAGAACGCAGCGTCGACGGCGACGGACTTCGTGGTGGACCTGCAGGGCACGTACAACTCGCTGCCGGGTGGGCCGTCGAACACGAACCAGACGGGGCAGCGGAAGTCCGCGACGACGTTGCCGTTCCCGATCACGGACCAGACCAACGCCAGCGTGGACGTCGGCACCGGGAACCTGCTGGTCACGACGACCGCGCTGTCGTTGCCGGGTGTGACGCAGAGCACGACGATCGGTGCTGCGTACAACTCGCGGGCGACGAACAAGGCGAACAGCAACACCATGGACGCGAACCGGTGGCAGTACGCCCTCGCCGGTGCCGGTGACCTGTCGGCGAACTCCTCCGGTGTCGTCTACACGGATGCTGCGGGGACGGCGTGGCTGTTCAAACCGTCTGGTGCGCAGGGGGCGTTCACGACGCCGGCGGGGTTGCAGCAGACTCTGTCGCGGGTGAACACGTCGGGGACGAACTACGAGTACACGCTGAAGGGGTGGACGACGAACTCGACCACGCACTTCAACCTCGCCGGGCAGCCGACCTCGATCGTGGACCGGAACCAGAACCAGATCAGCTTCAACACCTCCGACGGGTACCGGCTGAGCACGCTGGTCTCCACGGCCGGCACCACGGGCGCGAAGACGGCGACATCGACGTACGCGAACGGGGTGCAGACGTTCAAGCAGACGAGCGGCTCGAGCAGCCGGAGCGTGTCGTGGGCGAAGAGCGCCGCGGGCGACATCACCACGTACACGGACGCGACGGGGAAGAAGACCACGTTCGCCTACACGAACGGGGACCTGACCTCGATCACCGCCCCGACGGGCGGGGTGACCACGTTCACCTACGACTCGTCCGATCGGGTCACGCAGGTGCAGCAGCGCAACACCACGGCCGGGTCCCCGGGGACGGCGGTGACCCGCTTCTCCTACGTGTCGGAAACGTCCACGCAGGTCGCCGACCCGCGGTCGGACCAGTCCGCGACGGTCGCGAACGCGAAGCACACGACCTACACGCTCGACGGCAACGACCTCGTCACCAAGGCCGTCGACGCTGCGAACCGGCAGCAGGGCCGCACCTACAAGTCGACGAACAACGGTGTCGCAAGCTCCACGGTCGGTACCGGCACGAGCAGCTCGACATCGACGAACGCCTACGACGGCAACAACGGCCAGTCGTTGACCCAGTCACAGTCCGCGTCCGGCAGCACCGGCACCGCCACCTACGGGTCGTCATCGCCGACGGCGTACCTGCCGTCGAAGACCACGGACAGCTCGAAGAACGACACCAGCTACGGCTACGACGGCGTCGGGAACCAGTCCTCCACCGGCACCGGTTCCGGGCCCGAAGCGTCCACCGCGAAGCTGGTCTACAACAAGAAGGGCACCGACAACTACGCGTGGGGAGCTGTGAAGACCGCGACCGCTCCAGGGAACGACGGCGATCCGACCTCGTACGGGTACAACGCGAACAACCAGCTCATCTCCATCACGGCGCCGGCGAACACCGTCGGGACGCAGCAGTACGCCTACGACGACTTCGGACGGGTGAAGAACCACACCGACGGGGACGGCGGCGTCACCACATACACGTACGACAACGACGACCGGCTCCTGACGACGGCGTTCGACGACGGCACACCGACGGTGACGAACGCGTACGACGGCAACGGCAACCTCCTCACCGAGCAGTCCGCGAGCGGCACGATCACCAACGGCTACGACCAGCGCAACCGACTGACCAGCACGGTGAACACCGCTGGCGGCGGACAGATCGCCTACGGGTACGACCTCGCCGGCAACACCGTGCAGGTCACCGACCAGCACGGCACCGTCACTCACGCGTACGACCCGGCGAACGCGCTGCAGTCGACGACGTACCCGACGGGGAACGGTGACACCGCGCAGCAGCTGTACTGGACCGACGACCACGGCCGCCGCACCGACACCTGGCTGAACGCGGTTCCGAACAGCGATCCGACGAAGGACCCGACCTCGTGGCAGGCACACCAGAAGATCACCTACGGCGCCTCGAACAAGGTCACCCGCGTCCAGGCGTGGCAGGCCAGCGACCAGTCGAAGCCGGTGGTCGACCTGTCGTACTGCTACATCACCGGGATCACGGCGGGCAGTGACTGCACGGCGGTGAAGAGCGCGAACGACACGGACAAGATCCAGTGGGAGAAGGACAACGTCTCCCAGCAGACGACGTCCTACATGTACGACTCGAACAGCCGCCTCACCAAGGCTGTACAGGCCGGCGGGGAGAAGAACGTCACTTGGGCGTACACGTACGACGCCGCCGGGAACCGGCTCACCGCGATCGAGACCGGCGACGCGACGAGCTCCCAGACGTTGACCTACAACGCGGTCGGGCAGATCACCACCACCGGGTACACGTACGACAAGGTCGGTAACCTCACCGCGTCACCGTCCGCAACGTTCACCTACAACGGTGCGCAGCAGATGACCTCGTCCACCAAGGACGGGGTGACGACCAGCTACGAGTACGCCGGCGCCGACATGAACAAGCTCCTCCACCAGGCTACGGACGGCGGTGCGGAGTACGACTACACGTATGGCACCACCGATCAGAACGGCGTTCCCGTGATCGCCAGCCGCACCGTCGCCGGCACCGGGACTGCATCGGTGATCAGCGACCCGACGACGGGGCAGGCGCTGGATCTGCAGACCACCGACGGCACGACGAGCATGTGGATTCTCGACGGCACGGGCAGCCCCGCGGCGGCGATCGCGGACACCGGGAAGACGGCCTACACGGTCTCCTACGACCCGTACGGTACCGAGAACATCACGACTGACAGTGCGGCAAGTGCGCAGTGGCAGCAGAACCCGTACGGGTTCAAGTCCGGGCTCCGCTCGAGCGACGCCAACGGGCTCACTAAGTTCGGGTACCGCTGGCAGACCAGCGGCACCGGAGGCTGGCTGCAGCGCGACACCCTCGACGCACCCCTCAGCCCGAGCAACGCCAACCGATATGCGTACGCCGGTGACGACCCAGCCAATTTGTCAGATCCGACAGGAAGGGTGAACTGTTATGCAGCGCCTCTGAATGCCGGTATCACCGTCGGCGTAGGTACCTCGTTGGGAAACACGGCGACGAATCTTTTGAGAGGCACCGCAATCACCGGCGCATCAGCGGCAACCGGTGCGGCGGGCGTTGTGACCGGTGGCTTGATCTACCTAGCGAAGGTCGACGACTGCCTTAGCGGTGGTCAACCGTCCAATGTTTACGTAGGTAGCAACGACGGCGACGCCGCATCACCGGGGTACTGATCATGAGCAAACTCACCGCCGTTCTGCCGACGATCCTTATCACAATCGCGGTGATAGTAGCAATCACGCTATTCGCGGCTGCCCCAAACACATTGTGGGCGACTTGGATTGCGTGGGGATGCATTGGCTTAGCCGTGTTATGCCTATTTATCCAAATCTTCTTGGGTAACCCCAAGCGTAAGTGACGTTGCAGTTGGGGTCACTCCGCTCGGTGGGATCTTCCTAGCCAACGGGGCAGCTTCCGGAGACGCTCGCGCCAGTGCGGGCTTGAGCCTGCACGAGGGTCACGGCGTAGTTGAAGGTGACAATCTGCTGCTCGTAGACCGCCGCTTGATACCAAACGGGTCCGACTGCGCCAGGAGTCCGGTCTGAGTGGAGGGCGTCGGCTGGCCAGCTGCTCCACAGCCATTGGAGCCGATGCGGGAGACATCGCCGCAGACGTAGACGCGGTCGGCCCAGCCGAGGACCTCGACGAGGTGTAGCTGCTCGAATTCGTCGTCCCGGTTCCGGTGGGAGAACGGGCCGATACCGGCCCACGGGTTCCTTGGTGTTCGCGAACGGCTGATGTCCTCAGCCCACTCCAGGGTGGCGAGGCGCTCCCACACGGCTTCCGTTTCCTGGTCGTGGTGTCAGAGCTCGTCGGGACGCTCCGCCTCGGCTACGTGCTGCAGCTGCGGGGAGAAGGCCTGTTCACCTGCCGTCGGCAGGAGGATCTCAACCGTCATCGTGTTCCTCAGCTCGGGAGATTGTGCCGCAGGTCGTACCCGGTGTCGGCGAGGAACTGCAGCCGGTTCCGTACTTCTGCGAGCGAGGCCGCGTCGTCGTCGTTGCGGAGGTCGGCGCGGAGGAGCGTGTTGGCGGTGATGATGTCGTCGGTGCGATCCGTGTAGCCGGCGGCGGTGGCGGTGGTGAAGATGGTGGGGTCAGCGGGCCGGATCAGTTCGGTGCCGGAGTAGCCGACCGTGTCGGGTTCGAACCCGAGCGTGGTCATGTCGACCTCGTGTTCGGTGAACGCGACGACTCGGTACGGCATCTGCCGCTTGCTGATGGCGGGATAGCCGGGTCGGTCTGAGATGGCGCGGCCGGAGATGATGCAGCCGGCGCTGATGAGCCGTTCCGCCTGTTCGATCAGCGGCAGGTCGGACGTCCATCGGGTGCGGATGCCGCCGGGTCCCGGGTAGCAGGCGATAGCGAAGTCGACGAGGCCGCCGATTTGCCGGGACTCCCACCCGATCCCGGTGCGGTGCACGCGTTTGCCGAGCCTGGCAAGGGCGTCGTCGACCTGCCCTGGGGTGAGTCCTGCGCGGACGAGGCCGTCGAAGGTGGATCCGTTGACGGCGAGCATCCGCGCGACGGCGAAGGTGACGTAGATGGGGGCAGCGTCCTTCCATCGCTCCCTCGTCCCGAGGGCTTGTCTGCCGTCGATCCAGACGCGGCGCCGGTCGATGTCGACCAGCAGCACCGTCGCGGTCTGCTCCGCGAGAGCGATCTGCGTGGCAGTGACGGTGCGTGGTGCCAAGAGGAGCAGTTCGGCATCAGTCGAGTCTTCCTCGCGTGGTCTCTGCGTCATCGTCGGGAAGCGTGCGCGGCGGCCGTCGGCGAGGCGGATCGTGTCGTGCCTCTCCACGACCGCGACGAGCCCGGCAAGTTTCAGAACGGCGAGAGCGTCGGTGAGGTCGGTCGTGTCGCCAAGCCCGTACGGCATCGTGATCTGCGGCTTGTCGCCGTACGCGGCAGCGACCCATTCGAGCGCGGGACCCATCAGCTGCGCTCCTCTGGTGTGTCTGGTCGGATGAGCGCCATGACCCAGCTTGCTTCGGTGAGGACTGGCTCCCACCCGTCACGGGTGTCGCCCCGGGCGGGTTCGAGTCGGTAGGTGGCGGCGTCGCCGGCGCCGTGGACGATGACCTGCCGGAGTTCGGTGTCAGGTGGGTCACGGAAGAACAAGTGCCCGTGAACGCCGTGCATGTCGAAGGCGACGTTGATGAGGAACAGGTCGGGCCGGCACGTCACGATCGCCACTGCCGTCCGCGAAACAGGGCGATGATCGTCGCGAGCGGCCGGCCCTGCCGCATCCAGTCCAGCGGTGTGAGCGGTTCGTCGTCGACGGTGAGGAAGGTGCGGGGTGTGGTCATGAATTCGGTCATCGCTGCCGCGTCGAGCAGTGGCGGCGGTGCGGCCGCGAGGAGGACGTCCAGGCCGGGCAGCAGACTCGACGCGTCGCCGAACTCGGGCAGGGCCGGCTTCACGAGTTGCCAGTCGGGGATGCGTTCCTCGCCTTCAAGGTCGAAGCTGAGGAGTCGGTTCGACCCGAACAGCTCACCTACGTCATCGATGGCGACCTGTAGTGCTGCGGCAGCTTCCGCTTCGGTGAGGGTCGCCTCGAGGAGGTGCCGGCGGATGCGGGCCTGCGTGGTCCGCCACCAGTCCTCAGGCACGTCCGCCGGGCCGACTGAAGCGTCTTCGGGGTCGCGGGTGAGTTGCCGGTGGTCGTCGGCGTAGGCGCTGAGCTGCTCACGGGTGACTTCACCGCGGGCGTACATCCACAGCTGTGACTGCCAAGGCATGTCGTCGGGGAATCCTTCGAGGTAGCAGGAGTGGATCACCGCCCGGACCGCCTTCTCCCGTTTCGCGATCTCCGAGGCGGGGATGAGGAGGGTCTGCACAATGCGGTTCGCTTCCCGCACCGCTGGCACGGTTAGGTCCGACAGGACCGTGTTGGTCTTGTCGTAGAGCTCGTAGCCGGGTTTCTTGTTGACGGGACGGACCAGAATCTGCGCCAGGTGCGCGTCGGGATCATCGGTGTCCTCGAGTAGGACGTGCCCCCAGAGGAGTCGGTCGGTTGAGAGGTGCATGGACACGAGACGCATCATCAGCGGAGACCTCCAAGGGTTGGCGACTGGCTAGGGCGTTCAGAGTTGGGGGAAGTCGGCGGTGGTGCGGCCGATGCGGTCGGGTGTGTAGCGGAGGATGAACTGCATGATCCGGTCCGCTTCGACCATCGCCGTGGTCGACGGGTCCTGCGCCGCTGGGTCAACGTTGGTCAGCCGGAACCAGGGCGGTTCATCGGTGTGGTCGATGAGGACAGTCGGCGGTGCTTCATCGGGGTGGTCGGTGTCGGTGAACATCACGGATCCGAAGAACCGGGTGTCGTCGTACGCCAACGTCAGCGACAGCAGCTGCAACATCAGCCCGTTCCGTCCTCATCGCCGCTGTCGGGGTGCCAGCGGAGGTCGTGGGCAAGGTCGGATCGGAAGCGCAGCAGCTGCCGCAGTCCGTTGACCGCGTCCGTGTTCGCATCGTCGTAACTGTCGGCATAGATCACATGGGCGGTGATGACGTCGTCCGTGCAGCACCCCAGGTCGGCCGCGGTGAGGACGGCGGTGTCTTGCGGGATGACGACCGTCACGGTGGCGTCATTCACGGTGGCGGGCTCGTAGCCGAGCGCTGCCATATCCGGATGCTGGTCGAAGAACGCCGTCAGCCGGTTCGGCGGGACGAAGACTCCGGCCTGCTGCGCCGCCCACCGGTCCGACATCAACCCACCCAGCCCAATCAGCTGATCTGCCTGCTGGTCGATGGTGTCGTCGCGGCGCCAAGCGGTGCGGATCCCGCCCGGCCCCGGGTACGCGGCGATCGTCCAATCAACCAGGCTGCCGAGGTCGGCTGCTTCCCAACCGCGCTCGGTCGACACGACGTGATCGCCCAGCGTCCGAAGCGCCGCCCCGACTTGCTCGACCGAGAGTCCGGAGCGGGCTGCGATGTCGGCGGTGCTGCCGCCGTGCATAGTCACCGTACGGGCGACGGCGAACACGTTCCGCCAGCCCGGTGTCGCGTCCCGTTCCATCGACGAGCCGTACACCTGCTTGCCGTCCGCCCAGACGCGCCCTCGTTTCCCGTTCACGACCACCAGATCCGGGTACCGGCGCGCCAACGAGAGGACGCCGCCTTCCGAACCGCCGGGCAGGATGATGAGGTCCTCGGTCCGTTCGGCTGGTGTGCCGTCGTCGTTGATCGTGGCGGTCGGGTTCGGGGTGGACAGGAACCCGGACCGGCCGTCATCGAACCGGAGCCGGTCGAACGCCTCCACCTTCGCCGGCATCCCCGCAGCCGCCAACGCAACCAGCGTCTGGGTGATATCGATCGTCCACCCGAGCCCGAACGGCAACGACAGGATCGACTGGTGATGCCGGATGTCCTGCACCCACTGCCGGTCACCCATCAGCACCGCCGCCGTCCGGCTCCGACGGCCGGTGCGAGCCACGTCCCGCTAACCTCGGGTCGTCTTCGGAGAGCCGCTCAAGCCCAAGCCCGGATGCGTCGAGGATCGCGTTCTCGGCCTCCTCGGTCGCGACGAACGACCCGATCTGCGCGTTGACCGCGACAAGCGTCCCTATCCGACTCCGGGCATCCAAAACGACCGCAGCGACCTCCTCGACAGTGCAGTCAGAGGTCAGCTCCGGCTTCGACGGATGCAGGGCGGGGAACTCCAGCTGCTGCACCGGTGGATGCCATGTCACGCCGATGCGGAGCACCCGTTCATCGGTGTCGTTGCGGTAGAACATCGCCCCGAACGGGTGACCCTGGTCGAGGGTGAGGTCCGCGCCGTAGAGCGTCCACCCGGTCGCGGCGAACGCTGGGTCCCATCGCTGCACGACGAGAGACCCGACGCCGATCTTCAGCCCGGGGATGAGCGCCTGCCCGTCCTGCACTTCCGCGTACAAGGCTCGGACCGCATCGGGCACACCACCCCGGAACGTGGATAGAGGCACGCGGACCACGTCGGGGACTGCTGCCAGCTGCTCCCCACCAGCATCGCCGTCGTCTTCAGTCATCGCATCCCGTCCTCACCAGTGCGGCAACGCCAGGAGCAGGCGACGCTGCACTGTCGCGAAGCCATTACGCCCGCTCCTACCTCGTAGCGGTCAGTGTAATGACCAGTTGTGGGAAAGGGAAGACCGCCATCCTGCACAGGCGATTGCGGGCATGCCTAGCCTCAACTCAAGAGGTGCGTGCACCTGCGAAGCGGGATGTCTGACCCTCCTGCCACAGTGTCAGCATGGTCGATGGGGGACAGGCGCAACCATTTCAGACGCTCCGAGCGAGCCTTCGCGTCGGCAGCGACACCACAGTGCTGCTCGAAGGAGAGCTCCACGGCCTGCCGAGGACCGTGTCACGAGACCGGGTTTGGTTCGAACTCATCGACTGCGCCGGCGACGCCTCCCACAGCGCTGCATCGGTGACTGTCAGCGCACCAGCAGCATCACTCGCCGAACTCCGTGACGGCCACCGCATCCGAGTGCGAGGACGGCCGCACCTTCGCCTCGATGGCATGCGTGTCGAACTGCACGCCGAAACCGTCCGGAAGGTACCGGGCGCTGCCCGCTACACCGCGGCGGCGCAACGACTGCATCTGCGACGTGCCCCCGCGCTTTCTGCCGCCGCACGTCACCGCCTGCAGGCAGCCGCGGGAAAGCCGGCACCGCGAACCCTTCCCCTGCGGCCTCCGGCGACACGTTCACTTCGCGTGCACTGGATTGGACCTCTCAGCCAGGAAACACGACGTGACATCGACGGTCTCCTGAACCGCCGCGTGCGGAGCAGCTGGACCACGGTGTCGTTCCGCGATGCGAACCAAATCGCCGACGCCATTCACGCAGCCTCAACGCACGACGGCGTTCCCCCGGACCTGGTCGTGTTGTTTCGCGGAGGTGGGTCCTGGCGGGACTGGTTCGTGCTCAACGACCCCATTGTGGTGAACGCTGTAGCCGGTGCGCGGCGCCCAATCGTCACCGCCGTCGGGCATCAAGGGGACACGCCAGCAATCACCTCAGTCGGCGCAGGGAACTTCAACACCCCCACCGACATCGCGAAAGCTGTCAACGCGCTCCTCTATGGACCGACATCTCGGCGGGCGGTGCCGCGGACGGAAACGCATGATGAGCAGGTTAGCCGGCAGGTTCGGCAGGCACAGGTGGAGATGACGGAGCTCCGGCAGCGCGTTGCAACTGCCGACCAGGAAGCCGCCGCCGCCCGACATCGGGAACGCACCGCAATCAGCGAACGCGACGACGCGCGACGCCAGACGCAGACGTGGAGGGAACACTGCGTCAGCCGGGCTACACAGCAGGCGCTGGACCGCATCCAACATCGAAGCCTGCGGCAAGCCGCCGCCACGATCGTCGTTGCGGGCGGAACAATCGCGGCGTTACAGCTGCTGGATGCTCTCCCTTGGTGGCAACTCCTGCTCGCAGATGCCGGCATCTGCATCATCGTCGGCGTCACAATCCGTGCACTCATGACCAGCCAGAACCGCGCGCGGCGGCCACTTCGAACTCCCGCGACAGAGCCGCTGCGGGGAACCTCAGCGTGGTTCTCACGCATCGACGCCGTCACATCGCCACGGCAACTCCGGCAGCTGCTGACCTCCTGGGAGAAACGATGACCTCCGTGCGACAGCTCACCCCCGACAGGGACAGCGACCCTCCCACGTCCGCCAGAAGTGAACCGAACACGGTCTTCTGGTCACGCGTCCGCCACCGCGCGAACCTCCGATGGCGGTACATCGCACCGGAAGCGGGACGGAACGCGTTCGCAGCAGCTGCGCTGTTCGGCCTGCTCCTCATCGTCATCCGCGGCGAAAACTCCGCGCAGCTGCCGCTGACCGCTTCCCCGATCGGATCGGCGAACATCATCGCTATCGGAGCGCTGCTTGCTGCTGTGATGTCCGGAGTGTGGGTAGCGATTGTCAGCGCTGCCGCACCCGGAAGTGCCGTCCTGCAGGATCCGCCGTCCGAGGCGGTTCTCGTCCGCCTGCACGTGTTCACCGTCATCGCTCGAGCACTCAGCGTTGCGACAGGCATGCTCGCAGCAGCAACGCTCGTCTGGTACTCAGGACTACCGGACCACCTTGACATCGCGAGGGTCGTGCCGATCGTGGGTGGGTGGATGTTGATCGCCGTCATAGGAGCAGACGCAGCAACATTGGCATCCGACCCCGACGGAGCCGGTCTGAACCGCTTCCGGAAAGTCGCACCGCTGCTGCGCACAGAGCAGGCACTGCAGCAGCTCGCACTTCAACCGGACCAGCACACGCCCCGAACCGCTCTCCGCGACCTCCGCACAAAACGTCAGCTTCTGCCATTTCTCGCCGCAACGATTCTCGTCCCCCTCATCACCGCCGCAGCAACGGCGGTTCTCAACCCGCCAACGTCCGAGCAGATGCTCGGCCGGCTCATCATCGCCATCTGCTGCTCCATCACCGCGTTCCTCGGCTGGGTGCTGCTGAGCCTGCTCATCACGAACCGCGACTACATCGACGCCGGCATGCTGGCCGCATTGGCGTCACTGTTCATCTTCCTCATCGTCGTCGATGTCGTAGCATCCGCTGCCGAGCAGGAACCCATCTCAACGTGGCCGCACCTGGCACGCATCATGCTCAGCGTGCTGCTCGTCACCGTCCCACCGCTCCTGATACACGGCATCGGCGCTCTCCCATCACGCGGACGACGAGGCGACGGCCCGTACCGCAACGCCGTGCTCACCATCGTTGGTGTGCTTCTGCTGCACCGGCACGCGCGGCAACTCCGCAGCGTGCAACCGCCGACGAAACTCCCCGTCGACCGCCTCGCGATCGTCGCGTTCCTGCTGCTGCCGATACCGCCAGTCGCGCTCCTGCTCGCCAACGCCTCCGCAGCAAAACTCAGAAGCGATGCGACGGTCCGCGGACGCACCCTCGCAGTCACAGTCCGCTGGATTGCAGCGGCGTTACTCATCGCACCCATTGCCGTGACAGTGGTCCTCGCAGCGGCTCCATAACACCGCGAAGCTGACCTTCTGCCACCGCCGCAAGGACGCAGAGCCGCTGACGCATCTCGGCTGAACGTCGCAACGTCAAGGTTGCGGGACTGTCTTCTTCTCACACGGAGGTCCGCTGCGCAAGCCGACGCCGCGATCGCAGGCACGTGGGCGATGCAGTACGTGACCCCGGGTAGGACCGCCGAACTCTGCCTCCGATGTCAACTGACCGCGTCGTCGATCAGCCCATATGGCGGCATATCGGCGCGGCGAGTGAACTCGATGACGACATCGTCGGACACCGATTCCGGCGGACTGTTGTCGACAACAATCAGCTGCGCTCCCTGCCCCGCCGTCGCCAACCAATGCTTCGCGTGAGCGTAGAAGCGGTCCACGAGTGCTGCGTCAGCGAAGTCGTCGTCCGGGGTTGCGTTGTGGCCAAGGTTCTTCTGCGGACTGTCGATGATGAGCAGGCCCGGCGCGTTCGCATCCTGCTCGTAGGAAATCTCCCACAGGGCGAGGTTCCACGCCAACGCGATCACGACCATGCCGCCGCTGCTTGCGTTGGTGTACTCCAAGCCGCGAACGTATGGGATGAAGTCCGAGTTGATGTAGGCGTCGCTGAGTTTCGGATAGCCGACGTCTTCAAGGATCGCGGCGAAGCGGGCCGACAGAAGCCGGACGACTGCGTCACGGTCGGGGCGGATCTTTCGTCGCTGACTCGAGAGTTCGTCGTACTCGCGCTGCAGTTGAAGGACCAACGCGGCGCTCTTGTCGACCCAGTCCCAGGCCTTCACTCCCGTCTCGGCTGCCTGCTGAGCCAGCTTCAGATCGGTGATCTGCGTCGTGATGCGGTCTCGGAGCGCCAACCACGGCGCGGGACTAACGGTGATGGCATCGACCGCCGTAGCTGCGTCTGCAGCTCGGCGGGCTGCGTCCGCCGCGTCCCGAACAAGCAGCTCACGGTCCTTCTCGAGGCGCGTCATGTAATCGGTGAGGCTGACGATCCTCGCGTTCACCGCTCGCAGTTCTGCACGGACCAGCGGCGCGGAATCGGAGGTCGGATCTTCTGCGTCGCCGGCGCCGTCGGTGTGCTCAACGTCGTGATGGCACAGCGAACAGGTACCGTCCACGAGAGTTGGAGCGGTAGAGAGCGTATTGAAGCAGGCCGGGCAGACGCTCACGCGAAGCGGGTCGAACAGCGCCTGCGTGTCCAGGAGGAACCCGAGCTTCCGACGGTCATCGGCGTACTGGAGTCGGAGGGCGTCCAACCGGGCCAGCAGCGACTCGCGGTCACGGAGCCGGACACGCGCTGCAGCGTCAACACGCTGAGCGGTATCGAGCGCGTCGCGAATCTCGGCAGATGCCGAATCAGTGCTTCGACGACGGGCGTCAAGGGTGCGGAGTTGCACGTTGAGGTCAGCGAGCTCCACGGACAACGCGTTAACACGTTGTTGCAGCACTGCGCGTCCGTCCGGGTGATCACGATCCGCAGTGACCGTCAACGCGTCGAGGCGTCCTTCTTCCTTCGTGCGCTGCAGGGCGACACGCTTCTGCCGCTCGGCGACAACCGCTTCCTCGTTGTCATAGACGCCGAACATCACCTCGATGGTCTGCCGATACTTCTGACCGACCATGAAGTTGCCGTGCTCGAAGACAAGGTTCTTCGAGTCGAGCCGGTCGTTCGGAATGATCATGACGCGGAAGACGTCGCGGATCGACAGCATCGCCGAGCCGGTGTCCTCTTTGACGACCGAATCCGACAGACGCACGCCGTCGAGCCCCGACGAGGCCAACACGAGCTGCGACAAACCATCCGGGGCGCCCGTGGGTTCAATCGGATACCGGCGCTCGGCGGCCGCTTCCGTCGTCTCGAGCGTCGCCTGCCAGACCGTCGCGAACGAAGACACAGCACCAGCAGCGGACCGTTCGATCACCGTCGACGTTGCATCAAGATCCACCTCCAGCAGTGCGGCGCGGACGTTCGTGCGGATCTCATCGTGCGGTGGGAGGTAACCGCCGCCCAGCGCGTACGCGATGAAATCGATGATCGTGGTCTTCCCCGTCAGAGAGGGGCCAGCGATGATCGACAGGGGACGGTAACCATCCGTGGCTCCCTCCGGCTGGAACGAAACCTCGTACGGTTTGGCGGTCGCTGATGCCCCTGCAAGGCGCAGCCGCTTCACTCTGATGCCCACTACGCGATTCCTTCCTCGGATACCGGCGAGATATCGGCGCCACGGACGTCGTCGAGGAGGTCAACGAGCAACCACGAGTGTCCAAGCCAGGCTTCGACGTCCGCTTCGAGACGCTTGTTCGATAGGCGCGTAAGGCGTCTCAGCACGATCGACGCGGAGCTTCTGTACGCGTCGGCATACGACGACTGCATGTTGGCAACGACCTGCTCGCCGTTCTCTGTCGTCGAAAAGCGGGTACCAGCCAGGCGAACCAACCTGAAGGCGATGAGCTGCGCCAAATCCCCTCGAATGCGTTCGCGCCGAGACGCGAACCGGTGGCCGGTGGAGGCGTACGACAGCTGTGTCTGTGAGAACCCGGCGAGACGCAAGGAATCGCGATCCTTCGCGTCTGAGGGTGCGTCGTCCCCGAGAATGACCCACGGGTTGTCTGCGAAGAACTCGTAGTACGCGAGTCGATCGACAGAGTCGATGGTGCGGCCGTCCTGCCGTGCCACGCCGAGCAGCAGCAACAGCCGACCCATGCGGAAGGTTGCGCTGTTCTCGGGAACGAACGCGGATTCAGCGTGGGCTGATGGTGCGGTTGTCACCGTGTGTCCCCTGTCTCAACCGTGACGTGGTCGGTCTCCGCGCTGGTACCGGCTGGGAGCGCGGTGCTGGGCTCTTTGCCGGCGCTCGCCTCGGTGGCGACGCTTTCCCGTGACGCCGTGTGACCGTCTGCAACGTCGCGCCAGTGCTTCACCCAGCCGGCCTTGTGCTCTTCAACGAGGATGTGCGCGGCACCCTGCTTGTGAGCATGTTGCAGACGCAGGCCCGGCGCGTCCGGGACCGTCGCCGCATCGGCCAACACCGCGCCGTACAGCTTCGGCATCAACCCGCTGGCGTCGGCCGTCGGGGCATGCTCATTGAAACGTGTTTCCCATGCGCCCTGCACGCTCAACTGTACGGTTCGCAGGGCTTGCAACCCTTCCGAAGCGCGTTTGGCTTGGAGGTCACGCCGCAACGCGTCGGTCGCGAAGAACATGCCGCGAGCCGCGCCGGTCTCGGTATAGCCGGCGGCATGCATCTGCCGGACAAACAGCGCGTCCTCGAACATGCTGTAGTCATCAGCCATCGCGACCGGTGCGACCGCATCCGCAGCGCTCGGTGCATCAAGCGTGTGCGGGAAGTACTCTCGTCGCACGTTCACGGCCTCGGCACTCATCAGGCGCTGGCGGAGTTTATCGCCGGTCCACAACGCGATGCGCACCCCGGTCGCTCGTTGTGTACGCGACGCCCAGCCCTGGAACCACTTCATTTGCGCCGGGTGCAGGATGGCAGGCACCACCAACGTCCATTCGATGATTCGGTATTTGTGTTCAAGTGCCTTGCTCTGCGCAGACGCGAAGGATTTCCGCACGCTGTTTTGGGGCCCGGGGTCTTGCCATTCACGGAAGTACTTCGACTGCCAGATGCGGACATCCCCGCCGCCAAGGTTGCCGATGAACGTGTCGATTCCCCAGTCGGTGTGATTCGACGCTGCGACCGTCGATGCATCAAAATGTTGGACAGCGACAAGATCGCTAACGAACTGTTCGAATCGTTCTCGAGCGGCGCCATCCGAATTGTTGTCCGAGTCGAACCTGGCGAACAGCTGCGGAGGTTCCGGAAGTTGCGCGGTCATCGCGCCGTGCTCACGAGGCGCCGCCGCGTCGGACTCTTCGCGCGTCGTGCTCGGACCTCTTCCCCCATGATCAGAAACCTACCCGGAGGGGAGACCCTTGTGGTGAAGACGACACGGCCTTACGGATCACGGCAGCGCGAGGGAAGCCGTCGGCATCCGACTTCCAGGTGAGGCGAACGCGAACCCCGTCGCGCCCGAAGACGTCTCGCGACCAGCTACGTGTTCACGACTGACGTGGTGGCTCAAGCGTTGGTCACCGCTGCCTGAACAGCTCCGACCGCACCGGATTTATGGCATCTCGGGAAGGGCTCCTGGAGCGTCGTGCTGCGGCTGCCGCTGCGGTGTGGCGCGTCGCGATGACCCGCGGCAGGAGCGGCCAGGGCGGTCAGCCGCGGTCGGACTTTCCTCGGGCTGGTGGCGCAGCGGCCGCCGCGACATGGGAGGTCCAGTCGGCAGGCGGTAGTGCCTGCGCTATCCGAAGGCAGCGTCGCTAGGTGTCGGCGCCCTTCCTACCGCTCACGTTGGCCTCGATCTGTGGAGGGGCTACTCCCTGCACGGGCGTTGCATGTTCCCAGACTGCATCGAATTCGTCGCGGAGGCGCTTGGTCACTGTTTCGGACAGTTCGACCGCGGCGGTGATTTTTCGACCGCCGAGCGATCCGCCGAGCATCAGACCGCGGCCCTCGACCGGAAGCATGTACCGGTCGTGCAGGTCCGTAGACAACCGGACCTGCACGTCGGACAGCGAGCCGACTGCCAGGGCGAGTTGGTCGCGCCGGGCGTCGGTTGACGACTCCCGACGGTCCAGGCTCGGTTGCTTTCCGGTCAGTACCCGCCGGACGGCAGCGAGCCCGCCAAGCGTGACAACGTCAACCGCGCCGAGGAAACGATCCACGACGAGGACGTCTGTCCGGTCAGTGAGCTCCTGCAGGACTTGGTTGTAGAAAACCGGTTCCCTCGCGACGCCGATGATGGCCGTCGGCTGTGATGCCGCGGGCTCGTTTTCGGCAGCGAGCTTCGCCGCTGTGCGAATACCCGTCGGCGTTGGCACGTACTGTCCGTCGCGGCGACTGGCGAAGCCCAGCAGTTCGAGATCTGATGCGATATGTCCGAATCCGATGACCTGCGCGAGGCCCAGCCCTCTGAACATGCCGCCATGGACAGTTGCGGCGACGGCGCTTGCGACGTTTTGGTCAGATGCCGCTTCAACGAGCACCAGGAAGTGCAAGCCCGCTTGGTGCTCCTCTGAGAGAGCAAAACGATTCACCACGTTGGATTTCCTTCAGACGGTACGGAGCTGACGCCGAGATGTGCGCGACGGCGATCGCTGCCCAGCACGATGCCTCGGTAACGCTCGCACCCGCGGATATGGCCAATCAAGCTGCGCAGTGACCGCGGCTACCAGCTGCTGAGACTGCCGATGACGGCGATAGCTGCGGCAAGAGCGGTGACAGCGCTGAGGAAGCCCATCCATTTCCCCCACTCATCGAGGCCAAGTCCCCGGTGTACGGTTCCCAGCAGTCGCAGCGCGGCACCAGCAAGGGCCAACACCGCTGTCCCAACACCCGCCACAGCGAGCCAAGCATCGACGAAGTCCACCGACGTGGACATCGCGATGGGGAAAGGAAGAGCCATCGTAATGAAAACCGCGGCGATTCCGACGACGCCCGGGATCGTGCCGATTTCAGTGTCGCGTAGCACTCGAACCTTCGCATCCTCAACAGCAGGTGCTGGCGTCGAGAGGACGTCTTCGTGCCTCCACTCCTGGAACTTCTGCTTCCACGAGAGCGGCCCTGGTCGACGATGAGGAATAGTCACCCCCTCTTCCTACAGGCGCGTCGAGGACTTGGGAGTTCGGCGCGCCGAACCCGATGCCGCACCGGCTACGTGCAGTCCAAAGCCGCAGACATGGGCGATGTCCGTCTCGGAGCGGAGGTAGTCCCGGAGCCGCGCCCCTCGAACGGGACCTCAGGATGAGCAGACGTCACCTCTAGGCTGAACCTATGGGGTTTTCAGTGCGGATGGCACCCGGCGTGCGGGTGCGAGTGTCAAGCCGGGGCGTGCGGACGAGCATTGGCCCGCGTGCGGCACGAGTGCACGTCGGTGGCGGAGCAACCGGGTTCTCCTCCGGCGTTGGGCCCGTGACGTACTCGACAAGCCTCGGCGTCTATCGGCGTAGCTCGTCCGGCTCGGTGACCCGATCGGTCGCCGCGTCGAGCCGCGCGGAAGCCGCTGACCAGCTCGTCGAGGTGTATCGACGGATCGCGAGCCTGCACCATGAGTACTTCACTCCCAGCCAGCCGCCCGTCGCTCCGGAACCGCCTCTGATTGACACCGCTGAAGTGGAGCAGCGCCATCGCAAGACGAGTCTCAAAGGCATCAGCATCTTCGCCCGCTCGCGCCGGCGTGAAGCACTGGCACAAGCAGCCGCGGCAGCGCAGTCGGAGGTTCAGGCTCGAGAAGTTGAGCGGGACAAGCAGCGGGCCGCTGCCCAGACGCAACTCGACGCCGAATGGGCGCAGCTCCAGGAAAATGAACCAGGCGCGGTCATCGCTGCTCTAGCTGCTGCGTTCGAAGACAACGACGCAGCCGCTGCACCGCTCGGCATCAGCGGTGATGAAGCCACCCTCGTCGTCATCGTTCCTACCCTCGCCGGCATGCCGCAGAAGAAACCCGACGTCACCCCAACCGGCAAGCCGACCATCAAAGCAGTGCCGAAGAAGGAAGCCGCAGCGTGGCACGCCACCGCAGTCGCCGGCTGCATCCTCGTCACCGTCAAAGAAGCATTCGCTGTCGCTCCCGGGTTGCAGTCCATCCGCATCGTCGCCGCGACAACACCAGAACGCGACGCATACGGCAACCGCCACCCCGACGTGCTCATCGCGGCTCGGTTTGAACGGAAACGGTTGAACGGCGTGCAGTGGGGGAGCGTTGAGTCCGTCCGGATCCTCAACGACGTGACGTCAGAGCTGCAACTGAAGCAAGTCGGGGTTGCGAAGACGCTCACGCCGCTGCCGCTCGAGGATGAGCCGGAACTGCAGGTGCTGCTCGACGCGATCGATTTCGAGGAGCTCGGGGCGTGACCGCCATTCAACGGGGATGGGAGCGTGGTTGGCATGTACCTGCGGGGAAGAAGTAGCGAACTCGCGGCGATCGCGCAGGCCCCCGACGGTGCTCTGATCCTCGCGGGCGATTCCGGCGTAGGGAAATCCGAACTGCTCCGCGCGATCGACACGATCATCGACGCAGATCCCGGGGGTCTCGTGTCGGAGATCTACGACGTGTCCGGCGTCGACGACGGATTGCAGTCCGCGATCGCGAGAGGACTCGGCGACTGCGTCCGCACGCATCACGAACGTCACCCAGGCGACCTCGAGATCTGGGCGCGTATGGCTGACATTGTCCGCAGCGCAACGACCGAGGGTGCCCGGAAGGCAGGCACCATCATCGTCGAGGCTGCGTACGGCGTCGTCGCCGACAAGCTCGGTCAGGACACGGCCGACGTCATCAAGGCGGTTGTGAGCGACGTCCTGCAAAGCGCACACGCTGGCTTCGACGCGCGCCTCGGCGGATTGATCGCAGCGGACGTGGCCGTCGAGCTGAACACGATCGCGACCGAAATTGCGTCCTGGTGCGGATCGCGGCTCGTTGTGCGTATTGACCGGGGAGAGCTGCTCTCCGGCCGTGACATCACCCTGCTTCGTGCGATCGGAACGCTCAGGAACCCCGGTTACCTCGTTGTCGTCGCGATGAGCACCGCCGATGCGATCGGAGCGGACACGGTCGGGTTGCTTCAGCGCAGCGGCATTAACGCCCATTCAATCGGCCCTCTCGGGTACGATGCGGTCGCCGCGTGGCTCGACGACGCCGGAGTGGACTCCACGAAATGGGCGACGATCGAGCACCTCACTAATGGGTACCCGCTGTTCTTGCCGGATGCCATCCGGCTCGCGAACGACGGTGCGCCCCTTGTCGACATTGCCACGTCGCAACGCTTTGTCGCATTGCAACAGTACGCGTGGGAGCAGCTCACCGAAGCCCAGAGAATTGCCGCGGGGAAGCTTGCGATCTTCGCCGACCCACCCCCTGGAGAGTTCCTTTGCTCCTACCTCGCCACTGACGTTCACCAACTCCGCGAACTCATCTCGGCACTGCGCGGGGCGAGCATCTTCGTCGAAACGTCGACCGGCGAGTGGTTCCACGATCGCCGGCGCTCCTACATTTGGCGCACTGCCCTCGCTCCCGAGCAACGCAAGGCGATCGCTGCCGACGCTTACGATTCCGTCGATACCTGGATGGCCGCCCACCACGTAATCGGGAGCTGGGTCTACGCATCGCTCCCTGCGATCATCCGCGAGGTGGATTCCGTGGATCTGTCGGAGTACCACCGGTCGCTGCTGCAGCTGACCGACACCGAGCTGAGTATTCTGTGGGCACTGATCGAGATGAGCGAACCCGATGGGTCCACTGGCGACGTCGCAGACACCAACGCCGCAGCTCTCTGGGCAGAACGCCGCCACGGACCGCTGGAAGGCGCGGTTGCGGCCTTCGAACACCTGAACGAGCTGAGCATGACCGTCTCAGTCGCGAACGAACACGCATCGGTCACGGGAGCAGTGATCCCGAACAGCATGGCTTTGGCAGCGCTCATAGGCGAGATTGAGCACAGATTCGCGGTTCACCCGATTCGCCACCTCGCCTCTACAGTCTTCGACACGGTTGTCCGAGCGCACATTCCCACCTTCAAGATCGCGTCGTACGCCGCCAACGTGTCCGGCCTGCGCGCGCACAGGAAAACGATGGAGACGCTCTACAAGAACGACCGCACTCTCGGGTCAATCGACCGCATGATTGCGCTGGGACTCACGGTTGAGGCAGACCGGATCCCTGTTAGCATCACACTCGTATTCGCGAGTCTCGATGACCGCGAAGCGGCGATCGCCGCCATCCGGACTGCTCCTTACCGCGGTGACGTCAAGTTCGGACCGACATTCGAACTTCCACCCAAACGGGTCCGATGGCACGGCATCGTCGACGCACTCCGTGACCGCGAAGCCGAGAAGCACCGGAATGTCGCAAGCGCAGACGATCTCGTCGACCTCACGCGGCAGAGGGCTGCCGTCGAAGGGGTCATCGCGCAACATATACCCGTGCACGAAGCTGCCGCGTTCGGGCTTGACCGATCCCGCCGCTACCTCGTGCAGGCTGACGAGTCAGCAACCAGTTGGGTCGTCGTCGAGATCGAAGGCGGCGCCGGCGGAACAGCAGATCTTCTCACGAAAGCGGACGTGTCCTTGTTCCGCGACGACCCGATTCGAGAGCTGCGACTTCGAGAGATCGGCGTCCTGGATGAAGGCGAGCGCATCAGCCGGGTGATCGCTCATTGGAACCGTGACGGGCGCGTTGCGTCGCCGCTTCTCGATGTCGCATCCGACATCGAGAAGGCAGGCAAGGCGTATAACCGAGGTCTGCCACGGATTCAGCTCCCGGACGACGCCGAAGCGCTGCGGCGGGCACTCATTGCCGAACGAGAGCGAACCACGAGGCTCAACATCCGGCTGTCCGACGCGGGCGTTCCCGGACCTGAGATATCGGAAGATTCGACCACCATCGAGTACGGTCACGGCGAATGGTTGGGCGCCGACTTCCGAGTGTGGACCGCGTCGACCCTCGTCGTCGCAGACGGCGCGGGTGAGATGCGTGTGACTCGCGTCTCGGAGCTTACGGACCGGCTTCGCCACGCGGTTTGGGGTGACGGGCTCGAGTTGCTCGGCATCGCTGATGCGAAGCAGGTCCGGGGCGGCAGCCATGGCGACGCCGGCTCGATCATCGGCGGGATGCTCGGGTTCAATCAAGAGGACGTCCGGTTTCCGATGATTCTTCGGCGGAGCATCGACGGCGAGCTAGGGGCGGACGCCGGGTCGCACCCCAACAATGAGACCGCGGATTAGTCGACGACGTGATCCTTGACCCAACGCATCGGGCTGCAGCGGCGTCGCCCGAATTCCGGGCACGGACATCATGCTGCTGCCACAGGATCCCGCTGAAGGCGGGTCAGCGGCATCTATTAGCTACCCCGGGCATCAGGCCCGCGGCATCCTCGGCGAGCTAAATCTGCCGCATACTCAAAGAAAACGGCGCGAGCTTGGTCAGCCTCTACGGAAACCCCAGGTCAGCGCACAGAAAAGACCGGTCGGAGGAAAATTCTGGACCGATCGGAGGAAACGACCGTCGCTCCGTCGGCCCCTAAGCCGCACCGTTGCGCGGAAGGAGGGAGATTCGTGAATCACCCGCCAACGCGAAGAGCCCCAGATCCCCGTCATGACGGGAATCTGGGGCTCTTTCGTACTGGATCAGCAGCTTGGGCGTCTCCGCCGTGACATCGAAACCGATCCCGCGGCCGCGATCGCTCATTGCAAAGAACTCATCGAGTCCCAACTCAAGCTGATCCTGCAGCGGTTCGGCGAGCAGTACAGCGATCGAGATGATGTCCCAGCGCTGTACGGCCAGGTGTCGCGCCGGCTCGGCATCCATTCGAACGCGGTCCCGGGAGACTCGCGGGCTTCTGAAGCTGTGAAGCAGGTGCTTCGCAACCTGTCTTCCATCGTCAAGAACATCTCTGAGGCGCGCAACGCGATGGGAACTGGACACGGCCGCGCGGAAGCGAGTCCGGCTGAGCGTCGTCACGCCCGGCTTTTCTTCAACGCAACGGTGACCGTCACCGAATTCATAGCTGAGACGTGAGCGGCGCGCGAAGACGAGTGGGACACACACGACCCCTTCTGATGCGACCACGCTGAACAGGTCACGTCGAACGTGCGGAAACGCCGAAGTAGCCGACCGATAGAGGATCGCTAACCGGACGCCGCGAGTTGCTGGTGTGTCAACGCGGCCTGGTCACCGATCAGGTGGCCGGCACCGGTTCGGAGCTCGACGACGGCCGCCGGAAAGAGGTTTCGGATCCGGTCGGCAGCAGCTCGAGCATCGAGCATCCTGTCGAGTTCCCCGTAGGCAGCGCTGACCCGTGCGCGGATCTGCTGCAGGTCAGCGCTGTCGTGCTCAGGGAGCGGGTCGGTGCGGGGCCTGAAGTGCTCGAACGTCCGGAGCGAGAAGGCATCGAGGTCTCGGTTCATCGGCGTGCGCTCCGACGGAGCGGCGTGGGGACCGGTGAGGTACGAAAGCGCAGATCGACGCCCCCGTTCGCCGAGCGCCGTCAGGGCGCCGGCGAGGACGAGCGGGAGCACCCGACGGGGTCCGAGCCCGCTCGCGGATTGGAGCACGAGATGAGCCACCAGCTCAGGGTTGCGTGCTGCGAGCGCGGTCGCGATCCATCCGCCGATTGAGACTCCCACGACGGCAGCGGGACGATCGGCCACCGCGCGGACGACCTGGGCGGACCAGTCCGCCTGTTCTGTCGCCCGGAACGGAACACGGGTTGCTGTGCTCGGGCCAGGCTCCCCGGGGAGGTTGACGGCGTGGACGCGGTACTCGTCGGACAGACGTCGGATCGTGGGCGCCCAGGAGAGTGCTGTTGCTCCGGAACCGTGCAGCAGAACGACGGGCTGGCCGTCACTCGGACCGGCACTGAGCACGGCAACAGGCCCAATCGTGGTCGCGATCATTCGCCGGGCGACTCGGGGCAGGTGCTCGTCGACGAGGGCGTCGTACATCCGCCGGAGTTCGGCTGCACCATCAGCGCTGCGGAACCGGCGATCCTCAGTCACGAGTTGCCTCCATCGCGTTGCTGATGAACGTCAGGACGTCCAGCGCACCGGCGAGCTCTCCCGTCGCCACGACCTGGAGCGCACCATCCTTCGGTGTGCGTGCGACCTGCAACGCGACCCCCGAGGTCGCGCCCGCGACGTTCAACAACGTGAACACCCGTTCCTCCTGCCGGCTGTCTGCGGCCTCGATGCGGACCACCACTGTCGCCGAGACCGCGGCTTCACCGCCCGGCTGACTCGTCGACGGTGCAGCGGCGGTCGGCCCTCGCCTGCCGATCAGTTCGAGGTCTTCGACCCGGATCCGGTACTGCTTGCCGATCCGCGTCGCCTGCAACCGACCCGTCCGGATGTAGTCACGAATGGTCCGCGGGCGGAGCTGTAGACGTTCCGCTACATCTTCGACACTCAGCATCTCGGTCACGGTCCTATACTGACACAAACAACCATGAACGCACATATTGACCCACCACAGCGCGGCCTCGACGCCGCATCGCCCTCCGTTCGGCTGCAAGCCGTGCTCGCTATCGGCACGGCAGCAGATCCGGTCGACCTCGACGCCCTCATCGTCCGGTGCGCGGTCGAGCCCGACTTCTTCGTCCGCGACATGCTCACGTGGGCGCTCACGCGCCTCCCTGCACGCGCCGTGCTGCCGCGCCTCCTCGAGGAGGTCGAACGCGGCACCCCGCAGGCGCGGAGTCAGGCGTTGCACACGCTCTCGAAGATCGCCGACACGTCCACCCACCAGGTGGTGGTCGCATCCATCACCGACCCCGATGACGAGGTCGCGCGCGCCGCGTGGCGTGCCGCCGTCGCCACCGTGCCGGTGGGCGGAGCCTCGGCGTTGGGTGAGCTGCTCGTCAGTCAGCTCGGCCGTGGAGACCGTGCCGTCCAGCTCAGTCTGAGCCAGGCGCTCGTCGCGCTCGGAGCTGACGTCATCACGCCCCTGCTCGAGTCACGCGCGGACGACCCACATGCCGCCGCGACCCTCAGACTCCTCACGGATCCGGCTGCCGGCAGCCAGCTCGCGGTGGAGGCAGCACGCCGCGAGGTCGCGAAGGGGAACACCCGGAACGCGAAGGGCTGAGGTGGCGTTCCCGGACGGCCGCGCCGAAGGTCCCGATAGCGTTCCTGCCGTGCTCGAGTTCCCCATCCTCACGGAACGATTCACCCTCAGCGTGCTCAGTCGGGCTGACCGGACGGCCTTCACTGCGTACCGCCGCGACCCCAACGTGGCCCGGTTCCAGTCGTGGACACCGAGCTGGTCCGATGCCGACACCGACGCGCTCATCGCCGACCAGCCGACGAAGCTGCTCCCATGCTCGGGCGACTGGCTCCAGATCGCAGTCCACCAACGAGATACCACGTCACTCGTCGGCGACGCCGCCGTGCACGCCGTTGCGGATCAGCCAGACACGTACGAACTCGGCGTCACACTGGCACCCGAGTGGCAAGGCATCGGAGCGGGCCAAGAGACACTCCGTCAACTCATCGACGATCTGTTCCTCTTGCAGGGGGCTCACCGGATCATCGCGATGACGGATACGCGCAACATCGCCGCGGCGCAACTCTTCAGGCGGCTCGGCCTCCGGCACGAGGGCCGCGCTCTCGACGCTGATTGGTTCAAGGACGAATGGACGAGCATCGACACCTGGGCGATGCTGCGCAAGGAGCACAGCCGGCGAGCACTGCCTTCGACAAGGTAAACAACCGCAGGCGGACATCCTCCGCCCAAGAACGCCGTCAACGTCCCTGACCGAACAGCCCAGGTTCCGACCACGACAGCAGCCGCAGCTCCAGGCCAGCCAAACGCCAAGAGGAGCACCCCGACCCCGTGCCAGCAGGATCATCCGCGGGAATCTCGCAGTGTCGAGCGTCCGGCTGCCGATGGCTCAGCGGGCGGATTCCGGGGACTCAGGGCGTGCGGGTGCCGTGTCGAGGGCGCCCATCGCCCGGTCGAGGTACGTCTCGTACGGTTCGGTTTGGTCTGAGTCGAGCCATGCGAGTCTGGCGGCTTGCATGCACGCGAACGCGGCGCCGACGATCGCCGCCGGCCGTGGGTCGTCCGGTGTGTCGGCGAGCCCGAGACGCGCGGCCACGCGTCCGGTGAGGAGGGTCTGGAGGCGCTGCATCTTCTCGAGGTAACGGGCGGTGAGCTGCGGCGTGGTCTGCACAATGCGTTCCATCGCGTCGTTCCGGGCCCGCTGGTGGTCGTCGCGGACGTAGTCGAGGGTGATGTCGAACACCCGCCGGAGTGACATCCATACGGACTCGTCTGTGGGACGGGCATCGAGGGCGTCCGCCATCCGGTCCCCGAACAGGTCGTACTTGCCGATCACCAGGTCGTCCTTGGACGGGAAGTACCGGAAGAAGGTCCGCTTCGACATGCCAGCGGTGGCCGCGATCTGATCCACCGTCGTCGCTTCGTAGCCGTGCTCGAGGAACAGGTCCTGCGCAACCGACGTCAGCTCCGTCTGCGCCAGGCGACGTGTGCGCTCCCGGATCGGTGTCGGGGTGTCCTCGCTCATCTCCTCAGCATAATCCCAGGCCGCGAATCTGACACCCGGTGTCACGCACGGCGTAGGGTCTACCCAGCGTCAGACGGGCGCATGGGAGAAGGAGCGTCATGAGCAAGGTTTGGTTTGTCACCGGTTCATCCAAGGGGTTCGGCCGGGAGTTCGTCCTCGCCGCCCTGCAGCGCGGCGACAAGGTCGCCGCGACCGCGCGGAACACCGACACCCTGCAGGATCTCGTCGACCAGTACGGCGACCAGGTCCTGCCCATCCAGCTCGACGTCACGAACCGCGACCAGGCGTTCGCCGCGGTCCGGCAGGCGCACGAGACGTTCGGACGGCTGGACGTCGTGATCAACAACGCCGGCTACGGCCTGTTCGGAACCGTCGAGGAGATCACCGAGCAGCAGCTCCGGGATCAGCTCGAGACGAACCTGTTCGGCGTCTTCCACGTCACCCAGGCGGTCCTGCCGATCCTCCGCGAGCAGGGATCCGGCCACATCATCCAGATCTCCACCATCGGTGGCGTTGCCGCGTTCCCGTCCCTCGGCGGCTACCACGCGTCGAAGTGGGCGCTCGAGGGCCTGACCGAGTCCCTGTCGCAGGAAGTCGCCGGGTTCGGCATCAAGGTCACCCTGGTCGAGCCCGGCGGGTTCGCCACGGACTGGGCAGGTGCCTCCGCGGTGGTCGCGGATGCGCAGCCGCAGTACGCGCAGCTGCACGACGCCATGGCAAAGCAGATGTCTGGTGGGAACAGCCCGGAGCCCGTCGGCTTCGGCTCCGCGATCCTCAAGGTCGTCGACGCCGAGAAGGCTCCGCTGCGGGTGTTCTTCGGCGAGCAGCCCACCCAGCTCGCCCCGCACGTCTACCAGCAGCGCCTGGCCGAGTGGGCCGACTGGGCCCCCGTCTCCCGAGAAGCCGAAGGGAAGTAACACCCGTGATCCCCGGCGGGGGCGGGTTCCGTCCTTTCCACCCCTGCCGGTTCCGAACACCCATCCGCGCCTGACGACGGTCGCCGCCCCGCGCACACACGAAAGGAAGCACCGCAAACGTCCGATCTCAATGGCAAAGTCGCCATCATCACCGGCGGCAGCAAGGGGCTGGGCCTCGGCCTGGCCAAGGCCTACGTCAAGGAGGGCGCCGCCATCGTCCTCACCGGCCGCACCCAGTCCACCCTCGACGATGCCAAGGCCGAGCTCGAGCAGCTCGTCCCTGCCTCCGTGGTGCAGACCACCGTCGACACCTTGGGTCGGCTCGTCGTCCTGATCAACAACGCGCAGGAGTTCCGCACCGTCATCCCCTTCGAGGACACCACCTGGGACGACATGATCGTCATCCACGAGTCCGGTGCCTTCGCCACCTGGCGGTACATGGTCGCAGCCCTTCCGCACCTCAAGGAGACCAAGGGCACAATCCTCAACATGAGCTCCGGCGCCGGCGCGCAATCACTGCCGAACCACGCCGCGTACGCATCGAACAAGGAAGCCATCCGCTCCCTGACCCGCGTCGCCGCCCGCGAGTGGGGCCAGTACGGCATCACCGTCAACGTGATGAGCCCGTTCGTCGCCTCCGCCGAGTCCGAGCGGTGGGAACAGGAACATCCCGAGGAGCTCGAAGCGGTCCTGAAGACCATCCCGCTCGGCCGCATCGGTGACGCCGAACTGCACGCCGGGAGCCTGGCTGTGTACCTCGCCTCGGACGCCGGCCACTACGTGACGGGCTCCACCTTCGACGTCGAGGGCAACGCGTTCGTCCGCCCCTGACCCCCGGCGCACCGAGTGCGGGGCCGGTCGAACTCCCCCGGCCCCGCACCCACCCAGCACGAGCACCACAATCGCGGCCGCGGCCGCACGGAAGGAACCACCTCGTGGAACAGAGAACCCTCGGCACCACCGGCATGAAGACCAGCGTCCTCGGCTTCGGCGCGATGAACCTCGGAGCCTGGGGCAACGTCGACCAGGCCGGCGCCGACCAGCTCGTCGGCGAAGCCCTCGACGCCGGCATCACCCTCTTCGACACCGCCGACGTCTACAGCGGCGGTGAGTCCGAGACGCTCCTCGGCAAGGCCCTCGGCAACCGCCGCGACGAGATCGTCCTCGCCACCAAGGCCCGCAACACGATGGACCAGCACCCGCTCGCGGGAGGAGCATCCCGCCGCTACCTCACCAAGGCCCTCGACGACAGCCTCCGCCGCCTCGGCACCGACTACATCGACCTGTACCAGATCCACCGCCCCGACTGGGACACCAGCCTCGAGGAAACCCTCGGCGCACTCACCGACTTCCAGCGCGCCGGCAAGATCCGCAACTTCGGCTCCTCCACCTTCCCCGCCCACACCATCGTCGAGGGCCAGTGGATCGCCAAAGAGCGCGGCCTGTCCCGGTTCACGACCGAGCAAATTTCCTACTCGATCTTCCAGCGCGCCGTCGAGGCCGACGTCCTGCCCCTCGCGCAGCAGTTCGGGATGGGCATCCTCATCTGGAGCCCCCTCGCCAACGGCTGGCTCGCCGGGAAGATCAAGCGAGACCAGCCCGTCACCGCACACCGCGCGAACCTCGCCGGCGGCGAGTTCGACCTCTCCACCCCCGAAGCCCAGCGCAAACTCGACATCGTCGACGGTCTCACCGCGATCGCCACCGACCTCGGCATGTCACTGCCCGAACTCGCCCTCGCGTTCGTGAAGACCCACCCAGCCGTCAGCACCGTCCTCATCGGCCCGCGCACCCCCGAGCACCTGCGGCAGAACCTCCGCGCCGCCGACATCACCCTCGACGACGCAACCCTCGACCGCATCGACGCCCTCACCCAGCCCGGCACCGACGTCGCCCCCCAGGACCGGTACGAAGTCCCCGTCCCCGCCGTCGCAGACACCCGCCTCCGCCGCCGCTGAAGCAGGACCCACGCCGAGCAGGCACGATCCTGCATCCCAGCACCGTCTTTTCGCCCCGACCTCCACATGGGAGGTCGGGGCGAAGCCGTTGCAACGGCCGTCTCAATAGCCGATCCGCCGCTGAGACGTCAGGGGAAGGGCCAGTCCTCGGGGTACTGATAGGGCACGGCGACGATCTGCTCGGCGTCTTGATAGACGATGCGACCTGGGGTGCGCGTTGTGAGTTGCACCCAGGGCACCTCGTACCGATCGAGGAGTTGAAGGTACTTCTGACTGCTAGCCATGAGGGGTTTGGGTCCTGACATCTGAGCGCCATTTCGGCGTGAACGACAACGGCTGCGGACGGCGCCGCTGATGCGCTGAGCGAGGTGTTCCTCCCTGCGCGGGTGGTTCCGTCGGACCGGCTTCCAGGCGTCCACATGAGACTCAACGCCGTCACACTCGGTCAGACCACGTTCGGCTACATGCACTTCCGTGAAGCCGTCCGCATCCAGACCGTGGAGACTGACAACTACCACCTCGACATCGCGGTGAGTTCACGGATGACCGCATGCGCCGCCGGGAGTTCACCCGTGCACGGTACGGAACAGACTGCCGGGGTGTTCATGCCTGGGCGATCGGTGGAGCTCGACTGCAGCGAAGAGTTCGCGCAGGTCGCCATCATGATCCCGCGACGCGACCTGCAGACCGAACTGGAACTTCTGCTGGATGCGCCGGTATCCAAGCCCATTGAGTTCAACGTGGCCTTCGACCTCGCCACCGCAGGAGGGCAGGCCGTGTCGCAGGCGATCCGTCTCGTCGATGAGATCTCCCGCCGCCCACGCGGATCCCTCGCGTTCCCGCTCGCTGTTCGCAGCCTCGAGCAAGTGTTTCTGCATAGCCTCTTGCTTGGCTAACCGCACAACGTGTCGGCTGCGCTCGATGATCCCCACGCTGCTTCCGGTACGCGGGCCGTGTCTCGGGCAGTCGAGTTACTGCGGGATGACCCCGCGCATCCGTGGACGGTGGGCGGCCTCGCGGCGGCGGTGTGCACCAGCGTCCGCAGCCTTCAAGAGGGATTCCGGCGCGGCCTGGACACCACGCCGATGGCGTATCTTCGGCGACTGCGGTTGGAACGCGCCCGCGAGGATCTCCTCGGCGCCCGATCGAACAGTGTCACCGTCACGGGAGTTGCCTCTCGCTGGGGGTTTCTGCACGTCAGCAGGTTCGCCGCGGCGTACGCCGAGCGGTTCGGGGAGCTGCCATCCCGCACTCTGCAGCGCGGACGGCGCCACTGATCTGCCACGAACGCTCGGGCGGGCGGGATCCGTCGTGACCCTATGTCGTTGATGACCTACGGATCACTCCGGGGACCACGGGGCGCATCCCAAAGCAGCGGACGCGCTTTCTCACGAGGGCCACGGCCGCCTCGCCACGGCGCAGGGAGTGTCGCTCGTGGAGGAGCGGCAGTCGATTGTGCCGTGCAAGAGCGGTCGTCGGTTCGATCCGCTTGCGCTGTGCCGCGGCCGGCTTCCTGTTGTGAGCGCAGGGGCTGCGACTGCGCCGCTGACGGATGGAGCGAGTCAGTGCTTCAGGACGGACTGTCGCTGGTCGGTGGCTTCTTTGGCGGCGGCGCCGCGGCCCGGGACCTCTCGACAGCCGCTTCGTTCGGAGGAATCCTTTGACAGAACGGCCGTTCGCTGGGTCATTCGAGGTCGTCTGTGTCGTCCCGCGCGCTGACTGGTACCCAGCGAATTGCCGGGTCATCGTGACAGCGGCTCGTCCGCGGACTGCCCCCGCAGGCGAAGAAGCGGGCCGTCTTTCGGCCGGGCAGGACATGGTCCGGGTTCGGTGCTTGGCATAGCGTGCGGCGCTACCACCCATTGCCGACGAAGGAGCCATCATGGCCAACGCACGTGACGACGCGGACCTGACACCCGCACAGGACGACCTCGTCCTCGCGATCGAGAGCGGTCCGCTCGCCGACGTCGAGATCGTGGAGACCGCCGACCGCTCGCATGTCGACATCGCGATCACCGCCGTCAGCGTCGATCCGGACACCGGGAAGGCGGTGCCGGTGAGCATCGTCTTGAACGACGACGATTCCGGCTACGTCGTGACGGTCGCCGATGAGGAGTTCATCGTGCCGCTCGAGGAGACCAGTGAAGAGCCGAATGTTCGGAAGGCGGTCGCCATCCGACCCTTGCGCAAGCTCCAGCAACTGGCGCAGCGGGTCGAAGTGGAGGCGAAGGGGAAGGCCAAGGAGCTGGCGGAGAAGCTCAAGCGCCTGCACGACGGCGCAGCCGACGGGCACGGCTGAGCCGCAGACCGGGAGCACATGATCGTGGATGTATTCGGCATCGCCACGTTCGATCGCTTCTTCCGTGCAGCCGCGAGCCTCGACGCCGACAAGGATGACTTGCGGCGCTTCGACGACTTCGTCGACGACCTGCTGTACGTCCTCCTCCTGCGCGGAGTGGCCAACGCGGAGGCGAACCGTACGGCGGCCTCCACTCGACCTCTCGTACAGCGTTGAGACCGAGGAGCGGCTTCCGCGAATCGCCGGCGCTCTCGGGGTGGCGCTGGTCCGGACGTTCCGGATCCTCGACGAGAAGGTGAAATCCGCAGTCCCGCCACTGGGGCCAGGCCATGCGGACCTTCGTCGTGCACTCCACCTCGGCCGTGTCGTGGATGGCCACCATTCGTCCGGCGATCGGTGCAGGTACCCCGGTGAACGCCGGTCACGGTACGCGGATCTGGAACGGGCATCAGGGGGAGGTCGGGTGCGGGACTCAGCGGAAGTGGTCGTTGAGCGCGGCGCGCGCCCGGACGGCGACGTGCAGATTCAGGCGCGCCTCCGGGTCGTTGATGTCCAGGCCGCTCAGCTCCCGGATCCGTTGGAGGCGATAGCGCAATGTGCTCCGGTGGATGACAAGAGCGGCAGAGGTTCGGTCGTAGTTGCCGCCGGCGTCGAGATAGGCCGTCAGCGTGAGGACCAAGTCCGCGTGGTGCTGAAGGTCGTGGACGATGAGGACACCGAGCCATTCGTCGATGAACCGTTCGAGCCGCACTCCGTCTTCCGACATGTCGAGGACACGGAGGAGGCCCAGCTCATCATGGTTCGACAGACCGAGTGGTTGCCGCGATTCCGCCTTGATGCGGAGTGCCCGTGTCGCTTCGGCGAAGGAGCGCGGCAGGTCGCTCGCCGTGCAGCTGCCGCCGACGCCGATCGTGCCCCGCGTGCTGCTCAGCGCGGTGGAGACCTTCTGGTAGAGCTGCGACAGATCATGACCGTCCGCCACCACGGCGAGCGTCATCTGTGCGCGCCGCGAGATCAGCGCCGGCACGTGCATCGTGGCGAGCTGATGCCGGACCGCAGCGCTGACGTCGACACCGTTTGGGGTGGGCTTCTCCCAGGCGAAGAGGACCACCCGGTGGAGTCCCCCCAGGTCGAAGTGGAGGGCCTCGGCGCGCGCGAGCGCGTCGGGGGGTCCGGCGCCAGAGACCAGGTCATCCGAGAGCTCGCGACCGAGCCGCAGTTCGACTTCTGCGACGTTGCGACGATGCGCGAGCTCGACCGCAAGCGTCGCGCCGGCATACTCGATCGCGAACCGGTCGTCGTCGCTGCGACCGTCGTCCGGATCGTAGATGCCGATGGCACCGAGCATCTCCCCGCCTGAACGGATCGGCGCCACCCGCCACCCGGCGGGGGCGGACCCGGCCGCGGAGAAGTTCCCGACGGGGACGATGGCAGGGTCCCTGGCACCCGCGAACGCCAGGTCGTTGCCGAAGGAGTCCTGGAGGACGACAGGACGCTGGGTGACAGTGCTCACGGCTTCGACGATCCGGTCTTCGCCGCGACCGGACCCGGCCGCGGTGACGATCGCATCGCGAATGGACTGCTGCGCGTTCAGCTGGACGATCGTCGCCGCCAGTGCCCGGTTGGAGGCCTCGCGCGCCTGGCCGAGCCTCCGCAGCTCCCGCGCCTGACGACGTTCCCGGCTGATCACGTCGGCCGCAGCGAGTGCGGCCCCGGTCGGCTCCGCCAGCGCCAGCAGGAGGTCCACCTCCGGCCCCGTCGGCGCGTGGTCCGCCTGGAGCGCGAGGGCCCCGCGCACCGTACCGGTCCCGCGGAAGAAGAGCGCGTACATCCATCCCGCACCAAGGGTGAGCACACCGTTGACACCCCGGCACGCCTCAACGAGGAGGTCGAGATCGTGGTCCTCCGCCCCCGAGTACCGGGTGAGACGGCCGTGCGACACGACATAGGCGGACTGGACCGTGCATCCGGCGATCCCCCGTACCGCGGCCTCGGCCAGGCGGAACGTCCGCCGGGTGGAGGGGCGTTCGAACATCGCCGAGCCCACTCTGAAGATGTCGTACAGGCCCGCCGGTGCGTCCTCATCGAGGCCGGGGTGTGCGACACGGTTCGAAGAGCTCGAGGCGTCCATCGCGGCCAACGCTAGCCCTCATCCACTGGCTCTGACAGTGCAACGAGCGGTCGGGATCTTCGCTCCGGGCGGCCGAGGAGGAACCCGCCTCGGGGGCGGAGTGTGTACCTCGAGCTGGCGCCGTCCGGTCGGTGAGGAGCACGCCGTGAGCCTGATGCGTTTCGACCCGCCCCGCGACGTCGACCGCGCCGGCGAAGAGGCTCGCGGGGCGAACCGGCGCACCGACGCCGTGCCGTTCACGGTGCAGAGACGCGCAAGATCCGCCCGGACGACATGGTCCTCATCGATGAGCGCCCCTGTTGTGAGTTCGTCCGCCGGCTCGTCCTCGAGGGGAGCCCGGACGACTCCACGCTCACCGCGCGCCCGGGAGACGGTGTGCTGGCGCTGCTCGTCGCGGTGGACGAGTCGAGTCCATCGCGGCACGTGGACATCTCGCCCCACTCGGGCGGCGGGGAACACCGAGACGGCGACGAGTCGTCCGGCGAGTGAGACAGGACTTCGGAGAAGGAGCTTCCATGGCTAAGGCAGTCGGCATCGATCTCGGCACCACGAACTCCGTGATCGCGGTGTGGGAGGGCGGTGAGGCGAGAGTCATCCCGAACAGCGAGGGTGCCCGCACCACCCCGTCCGTCGTCGCCTTCACCGACACCGGCGAGAGACTCGTCGGTCAGCTCGCCCGGCGTCAGGCCATCCTGAACCCGAAGGGGACGATCTCCTCGGCGAAGCGCTTTATCGGGCGCTCGTTCGACGAGATCGGGGAGGAGGCCAAGGCGGTCGGGTTCGACGTCGTGCCCGGCCCCAACGGCGAAGCCCGGGTCGACGTGCGAGGGAAGCTGTATGCCCCCGAGGAGATCAGCGCGCTCGTCTTGCGGAAGCTGGCCGACGACGCCGCCAAGTTCCTCGGAGAGAAGGTGACCGAGGCGGTCATCACCGTCCCGGCGTACTTCAACGACGCCCAGCGCACCGCGACGCGGGACGCCGGGCGGATCGCTGGTCTCGAGGTGCTCCGCATCATCAACGAGCCGACCGCGGCCGCCCTCGCCTACGGGTTGGACAAGAAGGAGCACGAGACGGTCCTGGTGTTCGACCTCGGCGGCGGCACCTTCGACGTCAGCCTGCTCGACGTCGGCGACGGCGTCGTCGAGGTGCGCTCGACCGCCGGGGACACGCACCTCGGCGGTGACGACTTCGACCGCCGCATCGTCGACCACCTCGCCGACGAATTCCAGAAGGAGAACGGCATCGACCTGCGCAACGACTCTCAGGCCCTCCAGCGGCTGTTCGAGGCCGCGGAGAAGGCGAAGGTCGAACTCAGCTCGGTCAGCCAGACCCAGGTGAGCCTGCCGTTCATCACAGCGGACGCCTCCGGCCCGAAGCACCTGACCACGACGCTCAAGCGCGCCACCTTCGACAACATCACCGCCGATCTGGTCGAGCGCTGCCTCGGCCCGGTGCGGCAGGCGATGCAGGACGCGAAGGTCACCGAGAACGACATCGACGAGGTCATCCTCGTCGGCGGTTCGACCAGGATCCCCGCGGTGCAAGAGCTGGTCAAGCGCCTCACCGGCGGCAAGGACCCCAACATGACCGTGAACCCCGACGAGGTCGTTGCTATCGGCGCGGCCATCCAGGCCGGCGTGCTGAAAGGGGAAGTCAACGACGTCCTCCTGCTCGACGTGACCCCGCTCTCGCTCGGCGTCGAGACGCGCGGCGGCGTCATGACGCCGATCATCGAACGCAACACGACCATCCCCGCACGCCGGAGCGAAGTCTTCTCCACCGCCCAGGACGACCAGGACTCGGTCGAGATCGTGGTGCTCCAGGGCGAGCGCGAACGCGCGGCGGACAACCGCGTCCTCGGCCGGTTCTCGCTGACCGGCATCCGGCCAGCGCCACGGGGCGAACCGCAGATCGAGGTCACGTTCGACATCGACGCGAACGGCATCCTCAACGTCACCGCCCGCGACAAGCACACCGGGGCCGAGCAGGGCATCACCATCAGCGGCACCACGAACCTCGACCAGGCGGAGATCGACCGCATGGTGCGCGAGGCCGAGCAGAACCGCGAGCAGGATCAGCGGCTGCGCGCAGACATCGATGCCCGCAACGAGTTGGATGCCGCCGCCTACCGGGTCGAGCGGGCTCTCGTGGAGCACGGCGACGCCGCGCCTCCGCACGAGCGGTCGCGCGCCGAGCTGCTGGTGCAGCAGGCGAGGGACGCCGTCGAACGGGAGGTTCCCGCGTCGGAGGCGCGTGAGCTGACCAGTGAACTCCGGCAAGTGGACGCCGCGCTGTCTGTGGAGCACCCAGCCCAAGGGCCGACCTCGCCGGACACCGCGGCCGGCCCCGGCGGCTCGGACGATTCCGATGACGACGTTGTCGACGCCGACTTCGACCGCAACTGAGGGACGCGGGGACATGGACACCTCGGACACGCGCGGGGCTGCGGACGCGGAGGAGCCGGAGGTCGGCGCCCCCACCGGCGCGACGGCCGCGCCGCCCGCGGCCCCTCCGACCGAACGAGACGCCCGTCTCGCCGAGCTGGAGGATCGCTGGCGCCGAGCCGCAGCCGATCTCGACAACGTGCGAAAGCGGACCACCCGCGAGCTCGCCCTGGTCCGCGACACGGAGCGAGCGCGTGCGGCGTCCGTCTTCCTCGCCGTCGTGGACGGCCTTACGGACGCGCTCGCCTACGCCAGGCAGATGAAGGATCCGTTGACCGACGGCATCGAGTCGATTCGGGAACAGGCGGTCGTCGCCCTCGAACACCTGGGGTATCCCCGCGTCGACCAGGTCGGCGTCCCGTTCGACCCACGAATCCACGAGGTCGTGTCGGTCATCGAGCAGGAGAACGTGCCGCCGCAGACGGTGGTCGCGGTCGCCCGGCTCGGCTTCGGCACCCCGGAACAGCTTCTGCGACCCGCGAGCGTCGTCGTCACGTCGGCGCGGGAGTGACCTCGTGGCAGACGACTACTACCAGCTGCTCGGGGTCTCACGATCCGCCGACTCCAAGGAGATCCAGCATGCCTACCGTGCGCTCGCCCGGAAGTACCACCCGGATGTGAACAAGCAGCCGCGCGCCGAGGACACCTTCAAGAAGATCAGCGAGGCATACCACGTGCTCGCCGACCCTGAGTCGCGTGCCCAGTACGACCGCTTCGGCCCAGAGTTCCGCCGCTACGCGGACGCAGAGCGCGATCACGCCTCGCAGGGCGCCGGCGCTGCCGGCAGCGGCGCGCGCGGTGGAGGGCGCGCCCGCACCTGGCCGGGACCGTCGGGGTCCAGCTGGTCGAGCGCGCAGGCCGGAGCGGGCCCGGGCGGCGCGTCGGTCGACTGGGACGACCTCTTCGGCGACGTCTTCGGTTCGAGGCGCGGCATGGACGCCGAGGCCGAACTGGAGCTGACGGTCGAGGAGGCATTCCGGGGCGGCCCTCGGACGGTTGTCCTCGCCGACCCCGACGGCGACCGTCAGACGTTCGAGCTCCAGATCCCGCCCGGCGCCCTCAACGGGCAGCGCGTCCGCGTCTCCGGCGGCGGACAGCCCGGGCGGCAGGATGGCGGGTCGGGCGACCTTGTGATCACGCTCCGCGTCAAGCCGGACCGGCGGTTCCGTCTCGACGGCAAGGACATCGAGATGGACATGCTGATCGCGCCGTGGGAGGCCGTCCTCGGTGCCAGCGTCTCGACGCGGGCTCCCGGCGGCCCCATCAACGTGCGCATCCCTCCGGGCTCGTCGAGCGGACGCCGCCTGCGGCTCAAGGGCCAGGGGATGCCGCAGCCGCGAGGGAAGCCCGGCGACCTGTTCGCGAAGTTGAAGATCATGGTCCCCCCGCACCCCACCAGCCGTGAACGCGAGCTGTTCGAGCAGTTGCAGCGCGAATCCTCCTTCGATCCGAGATCGTCATCATGACTCCTCCTCTGCTCCCGGTGATCCCGCCTCGCCTCGACCTCGGCACAGTCGCTGTCGCGGCGCGCGTGCATCCCGAGCTGGTCCGACGCTTCGTCGACCTGGGCCTGGTTCGCGGCGCCGTCGACGCGTCGGGCCGGCTCTGGTTCACGCCGGATGCACCCGAACAGGTGCGGCGGATCGTGCGCCTCCACGCCGACCTGGCACTGAATTACGCAGGCATCGCGATCGTCATCGACCTGCTCGCCCGGATTGACGCGCTCGAGGCGCAGAGATCGGTCATCCGCTGAGGAAGGGAGTCTCCGCCATGGAGATGAACAAACTGACCCAGAAGTGTCAGGAGGCGCTGCAGGAGGCGCAGAGCATCGCGAGCCGGAACGGACAGACGGAGACGGAGAACGAACACCTCCTGCTCGCCCTCCTCGCGCAGGAGGGCGGCCTGATCCCTCGGCTGCTCGAAGCGGCCGGCGTCGACGTGACCCTCCTGCTCGCGGAGGTGCAGCAGGCGATCGAGCGGAAACCCCGGACGACAGGTCCCGGGGCGACGCCCGGACAGGTGTACCTGTCCCGCTCGCTGTCGGCCACCCTCGACCGCGCCGAGCGGGAGGCCACACGTCTCAAGGACTCGTACGTGTCCGTCGAGCACCTGCTCGTCGCGCTTGCCGACGACCCCAGCGGCGGCCCGGCCGCGCGAGTTCTGCAGACCAATGGCGTGACCCGCGAGGCCTTCCTCCAGGCGCTGACGGCCGTTCGCGGCAACCAGCACGTGAACTCGGCCACCCCGGAGCAGACCTACGAGGCACTGGAGAAGTACGGCCGCGACCTGGTCGCCGACGCCCGCGCGGGTCGGCTTGACCCGGTCATCGGCCGCGACATCGAGATCCGCCGCGTCATCCAGATCCTGTCCCGCAAGACGAAGAACAACCCAGTGCTGATCGGCGAGCCCGGTGTCGGCAAGACGGCGATCGTGGAGGGGCTGGCACAGCGGATCGTCAACACCGACGTTCCCGAAGGACTCCGCGACAAGACGGTCTTCCAGCTCGATCTGGCGGCTCTCGTCGCGGGCGCGAAGTACCGTGGCGAGTTCGAGGAGCGGATGAAGGCGGTGCTGGCCGAGGTCGTGGCCGCCGACGGGCGCATCCTCTTGTTCATCGACGAACTCCACACCCTGGTCGGCGCGGGGGCCACCGAGGGAGCAATGGATGCGGGCAACATGCTCAAGCCCATGCTCGCTCGCGGCGAGCTGCACTTGATCGGCGCGACCACGCTGGACGAGTACCGGCAGCACATCGAGAAGGACGCAGCGCTCGAACGGCGGTTCCAGACCGTGTTGGTGGATGAGCCCAGCGTCGAGGACGCCATCTCGATCCTCCGTGGGTTGCGCGAGCGGCTCGAGGTCTTCCACGGCGTGCGCATCCAGGACAATGCGCTCGTGGCTGCTGCGACCCTGTCGCACCGCTACATCACCGACCGGTTCCTGCCGGACAAGGCCATCGACCTCGTCGACGAGGCGTGCGCGCGGCTGCGCACCGAGATCGACTCGATGCCCGCCGACCTCGACGAGCTGACCCGGCGGGTGACGCGTCTCGAGATCGAGGAGGCGGCGCTGGAGAAGGAGACGGACCAGCCGAGCCGTGTCCGTCTCGAGGAGCTGCGGCGTGAACTCGCCGACCTGCGGGCGGAAGCGAACGCGAAGCGTGCCCAATGGGAGGCGGAACGTCAAGCCATCCGTAAGCTGCAGCAGCTCAGGAGCGAACTCGAGCAGGTGCGCCGCCAGGCCGAGGACGCCGAGCGCCGGTACGACCTGAACAGGGCTGCCGAGCTGCGCTACGGCAGGCTCGCCGAACTCGAGCGGAAGCTCGCCGCCGAGGAGCAGCGCCTGCAGGAGAAGCAGGGACGGCAGCAGCTCCTGCGCGAGGTCGTCACCGAGGAGGAGATCGGCGAGATCGTGGCGGCCTGGACGGGAATCCCCGTCGCGCGGCTGCAGGAGGGCGAGCGCGCGAAGGTGCTGAAACTCGACGAGATCCTGCACGAACGCGTCGTCGGCCAGGAGGAAGCGGTGCGGCTCGTCACCGACGCGATCATCCGGGCCCGCTCGGGAATCCGCGACGCTCGGCGGCCGATCGGCTCGTTCATCTTTCTGGGACCGACGGGCGTCGGCAAGACGGAGCTCGCGAAGGCCCTGGCGAACGCGCTGTTCGACAGCGAGTCCGCGATGATCCGGCTGGACATGAGCGAGTACCAGGAGCGCCACACCGTCAGCAGGCTTGTCGGAGCCCCCCCTGGATATGTCGGATACGACGAGGGCGGCCAGCTGACCGAAGCGGTGCGTCGCCGGCCGTACTGCGTCGTCCTCTTCGATGAGATCGAGAAGGCGCATCCGGACGTGTTCAACACGCTGCTGCAGGTGCTCGACGACGGCAGGATCACCGACAGCCAGGGCCGCACCGTCGACTTCCGCAACACCATTGTGATCATGACGTCCAACATCGGCGCGCAGCATCTGCTCACCGAAGCCCGGAACAGCGACGGAGCGATTCCCGAGGATGTGAAGGACCTGGTGCTCGCCGAGCTGCGTGGCCGCTTCCGTCCGGAGTTCCTCAACCGGGTCGACGACATCATCGTGTTCGCCCCGCTCGGCCTCACGCAGATCGAGTCGATCGTCGACCTTTCGATGGGCGACCTGGCGCGACGCCTGGCGGAACGCCAGATCCGGCTCGAGGTCACGCCGGAGGCGCGACGCCTCATCGCGGAACGGGGCTACGACCCGCTCTACGGCGCGAGGCCGCTGCGCCGCTACATCTCGCACGACATCGAGACCCGCTTGGGCAGGGCGCTGCTCTCGGGGTCGGTCCAGGACGGCTCGACGGTGCGCATCGACGTGCGGGACGGCGACATTGCCGTCGACGTCGCCCGGGCGGAGTCGGGTGCCGAAGCGGACGCACCGGTATGAGCGCCACGACCAGAGTTATCCGTGCCCGAACTGCGGGCGAAAGATCCGCCTCCCCTCGGCCGAGAGTGGACACCCCCGCTGCGGGAACTGCCGCGGTCGCGGTTCCGGGAGCGCCGCTGGAGGTCGCGTCCGCGACCGCGAGCGTGTCGGCCTCCCGCCTGGCGACAGCGCGATGAGGCCGCGCAGGCACGCCGGTGCAGGCGTATCGTCCGCCGTGATACCTCTGGGGGGTAGTGAGGCGTCGTGACGGCGAAGGAGACTCGCATGGAACTCACACTCGGCGTACTGGCACTGCTCGAAGCCAAACCGGACAAGGCGGCGGAAGTCAAGGACTTCCTCATCGGCGGCAAGACTGCGGTCGACTCGGAGCCGGGGACGCGCACCTGGTACGCCTTCCAGATCGACGACACGCATTTCGGCATCTTCGACACGTTCCCCGACGATGATGCGCGCAAGGCGCACCTGGGCGGCGCGATCCCGCGGGCGCTGGGCGAGCAGGGTCCGGGCCTCCTCGCGAAGGATCCCGATCTCCGCACGGTCGACCTCCTCGCGGTCAAGCACGAACAACGTGACTGACGCGGTCGTGGCGTCATGGCGGGCGAACGCGGCACCTCCGGGGGCTCAGCAAGCGCATGGCGGCGGGAGCTCACGATCGTCATGTGCGTGCTGCTCGTCAGCCTCGTGCTCCTGATCGTGTTCCACGCCGCCGGCGATCCCGCCTGGGTGCGCCGCCTGCTGTCCCCGACGCCGGGCTCCGACACGGTGCTCTGGACGGTTCAGACGACGTTTCTGTCGGTCGGGTTCGCCGGGCTGACGATCGCGGCGCAGCTGTTCGCGGAGGCTCCTCTCGCAATCGGGACGTCACGGAAGCGCATCTTGGCGTACATCGGCGCCAGCTGGTTCGTGGCCGTGGGGCTCGCCGCGAACGCGGCCATGGCCATCGAGTCCATCTGGCTGCCGAGCGCGACGGGCGTGGTAATCACCTTCGCCTGGTTCGTCGCCACCGCGGTGCTGCTGCTGGTCTCTACCTCGAGGCTCACCCACCTCTTCGGGCACCCTTCCCGGCTGGACGAAGTGGTGCGCACCTCGCTCGTCGACACGCTGTCAAATCGGTTCGGCGAGATTGCGCGCCGGTACGCCGGCGCGAGCCGCGGGCTGGAGGAGCTCCTGACCACGGACACGGCGCGCACCTCCACCCGCTCGGCGTCGACGTTGCACGTGCCGGTGCCGCAGGCCGGGCGCGTCATCCGGGCCATCAAGGCCGAAGGCGTCCGGGAAGCGATCGCGTCGCTCGACCCAGAAGGCGCTTCCGCGGCTCCCACACCGTCCCCGTACGAGGCCGCGCCGCAGGTTCTGCTGGATGTCCACCCGGGGGACCGCACCCTGCTCGGTGCCACGGCGTTCCGGGTCGTGACGCCGAAGCGGCTCAACGACGGGACCGCCGGACGGATGGTCCAGCTTCTGCAGTCGAGCATCGAGCTGGAGGCGCCGGAGGCGGTCACCGCGTACGAGGAGACCCAGCACGAGATAGCCACCCTGCAGGATGCGATCGGCAGCAACCTCCGGTCGGGCGCCCTGGCGACGGCGGAGCGGGCGCTGGAATTGCTCGGCCAGATCGTGCGCGAGGTCTGGATGGCGGAGCTCGACCGATCAGGTGCCTCCCGCGGGGCGTCGCTCGCGCGGGGGAGCGGACTCCTGGAGAGCATCGTCGAAGTGGAGCGGGACGTCCTGCTGTCCCCGCAGGTAGCGCACGTCTTCATCACAGCGACGACTGCCCGGGCCGTCGAAGCAGCGGCGACCGGCTCCGGGGGGTACGTCGACGAATGTCTGCAGAGCTTCACGCGGCAGTGGTCCGACATCCTGATGCATGGGGGTCCCGAGTTCGATGCGCTGCTCGTCCGCATCATCGGGTGCGTCCGCGATCTCGCGGTGTACTCCGACGCGTCGGCGGCAGACCCGCACGCCTTGCATTCGGGCGGCACGTGGGCGATGGTCGAGCTCGTCAAGCTCGCTCTCGACGCGAACCGGCCGGACCTCGCGGAGATAGCCGCGGAAGAGCTCCGGCGCCTCTTCGAGCGGCAGCCGGATGGACCGGCCCGCGCTGAAGTCCGCGCCGGTCTTCTGGTCCTCTCGGGGTGGCTCCGCTACCTCGCCGACACCCACGATGAGCGCTACACCGCCGACGCGGGCCTGGCGGCGGCGCTGACCCCGGATGAATCCTGGCGCGACATCTGCGCGGCACGCGACGTCGTGGAGGGCGGGACTCCGTTCAGCCGGTGGGACCGGTGGGAGACGAACGGTTCGGACTCCGGCACCGTGGAATCCTCGGTGCTTCCGGGCTTCATCGACCTCGCGCAGGTGACCGTGCTCGCCGGCTCGTCAGGACGCCTGCCGACGGCGACCGACCAGGAGACGGCCTCCCAGTACGAGCGCCTTCTTCGCCTGATTCCCGACGCAGAACCCGGCGCAGACGAGGGTGAGGACTCACTGCGGGAGGGGCTGGAGGCGGAGCTCGAGCGATGGAACGCCGCGCCCCGGTGAGATCGGGTCATCCGCATCTGTCGGTTGAGTCGTTGGTCGGGGAACATCGACGGCGGCGGTGGGTCGCATGGTGTAGGAGCTCAAGCGGCCTCCACAAGCTGCCTCGAACGTTCGGCAGCGGGCTCCTGTGGCGACCATTGGGGGCGCAAGTGATGGCAGTGGTGGTCTTGCGTGAACGTGGCAGTGATCCGTTCGCATCGCTCTGCGCTGGGCCGGTGCACGCCCGCGCGAAGCCCGTTCTTGCTCCAGTGCTGCGGGCGGCCGATCGATCACTTAACCCTCGAGCACTCGTGTCATCCATCCCTGGCACCGCCGTAGGCGTTCCGGTAACCAAGCAGTAACGGAGTGCCGGTTTCAAGACGTGCGACGGTGGGAGCAACCGCGCCCAACTTCGGCGTCAGGCCGGGGATCTCGCCGCTTGGTCTGTCTTCTGTGCCGTTGGCGTATGAGTTCAAATCCCACCGGTACCGCCACAGGGTTGGTTGCAAGTCTGGTCTCCAGCGTCTGCAGGTCCGACCCAACAGATGAGCCCCCGGCTTCGGCCGGGGGCTTCTCTGGTTCTTGGGATCTGTGGGTGCCTGATTTCGACGCTCGTCGACGGAGACAGCCTTCGACTGGAGCAGAGCGAGCTCCTCCGGAAGAACCACGATCGGGAGCAGAGCCTTCACGTGGGATACCGACAGGGGCGGCGCTCAAGCTGCGGCGTCTGACGGTCCGCACCGGGCTCTGCGGTCCGGACCATGCCGGACAAGACAGTGATCGTTGTCATCGCGTTCTCGCCCTCGTTCCGATCCCGTCCCGTCGTCGACCCGCCAGCCGGAGGTCGCGCGCCGCGCCCGCCTCCGGCACGAGCTCCACGCGCGGCTGGCGGATTGCTCTCCGACGTGCTTCCGCGGGCGGTGTCGGATTCCGCTGGATTCAGTTCCCGTCCGCGTATGCGTAGGTGCCTTGCTTCATCAGCAGGCCGAGCTGAGTCAAGGTTGCGACGCCTTGTGTGATGCTGACATCGGCGATGTCGCCGTCGAACGCGTCCGAGGGGCCGCCGCTGGAGAGCGCCCCGCCGACGCGGAGCCCACCAGACACGGCGGTTTCACCGGTGCCCAGTAGATGCGCGACGCTGTGGGAGCCGCCCGGGGAAGCGTTGATGTAGATGCGGGCTTCCTGGTTCGCTGCGTCCCACACGCCTGTCACGAAGTACCAGGCGTCCTTGGTTGGTGCGCTTGAGTAGTCCGTGCCGGTGGGTGAGGCGCAGTCGGTCTTTGCCGCCTCTGTCTGCTGCTTGACGCAGAACCGGAAGTTGTCACCTCCGTACTGGAGGTAGAACGCTGACGTGGTGTCGCCGTCGATGGAGACGGCGGTGTTGTAGTGCCCGGCTGCTCCGCTTGTCGGGTGCAGGAAGGCGGACACCGTGTAGCTCTTCGTCGTGTCGATCGGTGCCGCGTCTGTGTGGGTGGCGCCGACGAGGGCGAAGTAGCCGAGGTCGTTCTTCACGGTCTTGCCTTCGCAGGTCGATTGGTTCGAGTCGAAGTACTCCGTTCCTGTCCAGCAGGACCAGACATGGCGTGGCGTGGCCCCGGCCGGGATGTCATCTGCGGATGCCCATCCGTAGCCGAGCAGCTGGCTGGTGTCAGTGCCGGTCGGGCAAGCAGATCCGATGAGGGTGCGGTCGCCCCAGTCCGCGCGGCAAGACCAGATCTTGTTGGTCCCGGCCGGCTGGTCGGCGCCGGAGCTGACGAGTTCACCGAGCGTGATCTCGAAGTGCGCTCCGGAGGGAGCCCCACCTGCGATCGTCGCGCGATGTCCGTCCGGGCCGTTGAACCGGTTGATGCGTACGAGATCACCGAGGTGCATGATCGTGGACGGGTACTTCACATCAGCCGGGAACGTATCCGGCTGCGCCGTTCCGACGCTCGGGTCGACTGTCAACGGCAGGGATGCAGCGGCTCCTGTACCCCCGGATACACGGTCGTCGGCGATGACCGTGGGCGATGCGGAGGTGCCTGCACCCGTGACAGACCCATCGCTGATCCCCGTCCATACGTGGCCGGCGGCGCCGGCGGTGGACCCGACGCGCGGGTCAGGGTCGGCGATGATCGCCGCACCCCCGTCCACGTCGTTCGATCCGCCGATCTTGCCAGGAGCCGAAACGTTGCCCGCTCGGTCGATCGCCCAGACCCAGAGGGTGTTCGCCGTGTCGACTGGCGCGAACGTGAGTGTCGCAGCATGCGAGGAGTTCGAGCAGACGTAGGTCACGAGGCCGTCGCTGAACGCACAGCTGGCGTATCCAGTGGAGGTACTGACTGCGTCGGAGAGCGGCTGGGTGAGCGTCCCGCTGCCGTCCGGTGCGACCCAGTACGAGAAGCCGCGCACGTCGGAGTCCGTGGCCGTCACGGTGACGGTCATGTTCGTTCCGACGGTGTGAGCACCCGTGGGGACACTGACTGCTGGCGCGGCGGGTGCGTGGGAGTCGGAGGTGAAGTAGCACCAGCTGCTCCATCCGCTCCACTCGGTCTTGTCCCACGTCTTGCCGCGGAACATGTAGTTCCCGTCCGACAGTGTGCCGGCCGGGACCTCCGCTGTCTGTACGCCCCCGCGGGCGTCCGCGCTGGCCTTCGTGAACACCGCCGTGTCCGGGTCGGTCGCCCGCATGACCTGGTAGGTGATGTGGGTCAGGTCGTTGTCGGCGTCGCTTGTCTTCGAGGAGAGGACAAGGTCCTGGGCCTTGTTGTTGACGCCCGCTGCGTTCGACGTGGATGTGCCGCAAGAACGCTGCGGTGATGCGATCGTCGCACCACTCGGGGTGCTCGGCGGCGTGTTGTACAACACGGTCAGGGACGCGTGCTGGTTGAAGTGCTTGCGGCTGATGCTGCCCTCCGCCGCGGATCGCAAGCCGATCTGCAGAGTGCCGCCGTTGACGGCGTCGACCGCGCGGGCGACGTCCCAGCCGACTGCCTTGCCCGCCATCGCGCAGCCGCTGACTGCGGGGATGGACGCGTCCGAGATGTGGTCGCGCCACTGTCCCTGATTGGCTTGGTCCCAGTTCCAGTTCTGCCCTGCTCCGACGACTCCGTAGCGCCATGCCTGCACCGTCGCGTTGCCGCAACTGTACGTGGCGACCGCGTTGAAGTGGGCGTCCACGATGTGTTTACCGGCAAGGCCCGCGGTGCTGAACTGCCAGAACGCCCGAGAGACGTAGGTGGAGCCGTCTTGTTGCGCGTAGCCGACGCTCTGGTAGCCCGCGGAGTACTGCCCGTTCAGGTACGACTGCCCCGGGTACGCGGCATCGTCGAACCAGAAAGCGCTGTCTCCCGCCGACCAGTCGGGGTCGACGTAGAGCGGGTACGTCGACGCCTGGGTGGTGATGGCTGCGACATCGAGAGCGACGCCATCGCTGGTCGTGGTGTGCGTCACGGGCCGAGGGCTGCCATCGCCGCCCGGTCCATCTGAATCACCACCGTGGGACGAGTCCCACCACGTCGGTGAAGCAGCCGACAGGGACGAGCCGTCCGCCGTTGTCGCCGTCGACCCGGTCTGGGTGGCGGTGACCTTTGCCCCGTGAAGCTGCAGCTCGACCTGTCGCAGTTCCGGACTGGCGGCAGCCTCCGCCGTCTTCACGACGAGGACCTCCGACATGCCAGACGGCGTGGCGGTCAGCTGCATGTCGACGTTCGGAACGACGTCCGCGTAGAGAGCAGTGGATCCGTCGACCTCCGGGACCGGCAGGGCGCCACCGTCCGGCCACGATTCCGACACCCACGCGCCGGAGTCCGTTTGTACCTGTGCGAGCGTGTCCGAGCCACCGCGGGAGAACCGGACGTGCGTGTCCGTGGCGGACGGCGTCAGCCAGGATCCGTCCGCTTCGAGGGACGTGTCGACCGGCACCCAGGTGCCGTTCTGCTCGGTCCGCACCGGGACCGTGTCTTCGGTGCGCTCGAGCGTGCCGTCCGACTTCGCAACCACCGACACGGTCGGTGTCAACGAGGAGGAGACGACGACGTCATGGTCGTACGTCTCCGCCACCTGCTCGGCAGTGCTGGCGTCGTCTGCAGCCGTGACGTCCGCGACCGATGCCGAGGTCGCAGCCGCGTCCTCACCGTCCGCAACCGCGCCAGCGCTCAGGCTGGTGATGGAACCCAGGACGAGCACAGACGTGAGAAGTGAGATGAGTGCTGATCTGCCGACCGGCATGAGACCCCCTAAGTCATTGCTGAAGCGCTCCCGCGCCGCCGTCACGTTAGCGACGATTGCGGACGCCACATGGTGAACGTCCATTCAGCAATCAATTCAAGAAGCGCTGTTTTTCGGGCATAAGGCGCCAATGCGCCCTGAATGGGGGGTGCATTCCTATGGATTCACCCTCGGTACGATCCCGAAGCCGTGAAAGTCCATTCGGACGCTTGACGCGGTTTGAACTCCAGGGGGACAAGTGCGCGTTCGCACGTCAAACGTCACGACTGCGACTGCGACTGCGGGGAGCGGCGAATGAGCAGGCACCGCAAGCGTCTTCGCGCTGTGATCAGCCGCCGGACACAGCTCGCGGTCGCTGCCGCTGCGGCCCTCGCCGTCGCGGCCGGATCGTTGGTGTTCGTTCAATCGCACGCCATCCCGATCGTCGCCGATCTGGGGCGCTCGGTGTCCGGCGCCACGGCATCGAGTGTCCCCAGCGCTGCACGACCGGCATCGTCGAAGTCGGTGCTCACGCCGACGGCGCATCTGCAGAAGGGCACCTGGCACGTCGACCTTGCCGCTCGTAGCAGTGCCGCGAACGGCAACGGGCAGGCGGACAGCGCGACCGACGGGCGGTCAACGACCGCTCCCGTGAAGTGGACTGCTGTCGGGAACACGCCCGTCAAAGTGGCACCCGCCCAGTCGGCAGGCCGTGCGGCATCGGCCGCGGTCACGAGCGTGACCGTGGGAGTCCGCTCGCAAGCCGCCGCGGCGAAGCAGGGGCTCAGCGGTGTCGTGCTCACCCTCGCCCGTGACGACGGGCGAACCGGGACCGCGCCGGTGGCGGTCCGTGTGCCGACCTCGCTCCTCCGGCAACAATTCGGGGCGGACTACGCGTCTCGCGTCCGATGGGTCCAGTTCGACGGAGGTCACAGGTACTCGGCGTCGGCTGCCACTCCTGTCGCGACGACGTCGACAGCCGAGAACCTCGTCATGACGCCGCGGGTCAGCAACCGGATGGTCACCCTCGCCGCAACCAGCACCCCAGTGTCAGCATCGGGTACCGGCTCGTTCTCCGCGTCGACGCTGAAAGAAGCCGGTTCGTGGGACGTGTCCGCGCAGACCGGGGACTTCTCGTGGCAGTACCCGATGACCGTCCCGCCGGCAGCTGCTGGCCCCGTACCCTCGATCGGCTTGTCCTACGATTCGCAGGCCATCGACGGTGAAACCGGCTCGACCAACAATCAGCCGTCGGCCATCGGTGACGGATGGGATCTCAACGGCGGCGGTTTCATCGAACGGCAGTACGTGTCCTGCTCACAGGACGACGGTGCGTCCGGCGCCGTCAAGACATCCGGCGACCAGTGTTGGAAGACGGACAACGCGACGCTCTCGCTCGGGGGTCACAGCTCAGCGCTCGTGCGCGACTCTGCGACTGGCGACTGGAAGATGCAGTCCGACGACGGATCACGGATCGAGCACCTGGTCGGTACCGCAGCCGGATGTTCCCCGAACGGCACCTACGACGCCGACTGCTGGCGCGTCACCACCACCGATGGCACGCAGTACTACTTCGGTAAGAACGAACTCCCCGGATGGTCCGCGGGGAAGGCGACGACGAACTCGGCGTGGACGGTCCCGGTGTTCGGCAACGACACGGGCGAGCCGTGCCATGCGTCGACGTTCGCTGGGTCGTCCTGTGTCCAAGCATGGCGGTGGAACCTCGACTACGTCGTCGACGTCCACGCCAACGCGGAAGCGTTCTACTACACAGCCGAGACGAACAGCTACGGCAAGAACGGCACCGGCGCCACCTCCTACATCCGCGGTGGGCAGCTCGAGCACATCGACTACGGGTTGACCAACGCAACTGTGTACTCAGCGAACGCCGCAACCGGACGAGTCACCTTCGGGTACGACGCCTACGGACGTTGCAGCGACAGCACCCACGCCGACTGCACGAAGGAGACCCTCAGCGCCGCGGCGACAAAACCGGCCAAGCCGGCGTCCTACCCGGACGTGCCGTGGGATCAGTTCTGCACGACCGCATGCACGGCGAACGTCGTCCCCTCCTTCTGGACCGACGCGATGCTCGACACCGTCACCACTGCCGTGAAGTCTGGGAGCGCGTACGCGACGGTCGACAAGTGGACGCTGTCGCACTCCTTCCCGAGCCCCGGTGACGGAACGACCGCCGCACTCTGGCTGACGCAGGTGCAACACACCGGCTACGCCGGCAGCACCGGCGTGAACGAACCGGCGGTGAAGTTCAGCGGCATCCGCATGCAGAACCGTGTCTGGGCTGTCGACGGGCTCGCGCCGCTCGACAAGCTCCGCATCGCGTCGATCACCGCCGAAACAGGCGCGGTGACCTCAATCGGCTACTCCGCGCAGGATTGCACCGCCGCCGAAGCCGCAGCGATCGAAGCCGCCGCGGCCACGAACTCCCGCCGCTGCTACCCACAATGGTGGACCCCGTCGATCACGCCGGCGCAGGAGCCGAAACTGGACCTGTTCCACAAGTACGTGGTGACGAGCGTGCTCGACGACCCGAAGACCGGCGGCGCCGCCGACCGGCCCCAGCAGACGTCGTACGTGTACACCGGCACACCGGCGTGGAAGTACAACACCGCGACCTTCATGCCCGACAAGCGGCGCACCTGGTCGATCTTCGCCGGGTACGACACCGTCGAGGTGCGAGACGGTGACGTTACCGATCCGGAATCGATGAAGACGACGGACTACACGTTCTACCGCGGGTTGAACGGTGACCGCGCCGGCACGACCGGCGGGGTGAAGTCCGTCACCGTGTCAGGAACGTCAACCGTGGCAGATGACAGTTGGCTCGCCGGTCAGATCCGCGAGTCCGTCGTCCGGGCAGGTGTCGGCGGCCCGGTCATCTCGGAGACTGTGAGCACCCCGTGGGCTTCCCGCGCGGAGGCGAGCGACGGCGTGAACACCGCCCGACGTGTCGGTGACGGCACCACTCGCATGACCGAACCGACAGCCGCAGGGACCGACCGGACGTCCGAGACGGACACGACCTACAACGCCGACGGGCTGCCAGTCGAGGTGTCCCGCTCCGCGTCAGACGCAGCCGACACCTGCACGACGACGACCTACGCTCCGGCGAACCGCACCGCATGGTTGATCGGCTTCCCCAGTGAACAGCGTGTCGTCAACGTCGGCTGCGGCAGCGAACCGACGCTGCCACGTGACGCGATCTCCGACGTCCGCACCTCCTACGACTCCGCGGCGGTCGGCGCGACGCCGACGAAGGGCGATGCGACGAAGGTCGAGACGGTCACCTCGTACTCGGGGTCGAACCCGGTCTGGACGACGACCGCGACGAGTGCGTTCGACGCCGTCGGGCGGGAAACCTCAAGCACGGACGAGCTCGGACGCGTCACCAAGACCGCGTACACGCCGACAACTGGCGGTCCCGTCACCGGCGTGACGACCACGAACCCGAAGGGGTGGAAGGCAAGCCAGACGCTCGACCCCGCTCGCGGCGTCGTCCTCTCGGAAACCGCCGTCGACGGCGGAGTCACCACCGCGACGTACGACCCGCTCGGCCGTCGAACCGCCGTCTGGATGCCGGGGCATGCGCAAGCGGACTTCCCCTCAGCGCCGAACACCGCGTACGCGTACACCGAGTCGCAGACCGGTCCACTCGCTGTCGCGACGACGACCATGAACTGGGGCGGCACACTCACCGCATACGACCTCTACGACGGCCTCGGCCGAATCGTGCAGACGCAGGACCCCTCATCGAACAGCGGAAGCGTCATCACAGACACCGCGTACGACGAGCAAGGCCGGCCGAGCATCAAGAACAACGCGTACTGGGCCAGCGGAACGAAACCCTCCGCCGCGCTGTTCGTCCCGGTCAGCCAGCAGCAGATCCAGTCGAGCACAGAATTCGACTACGACGCTGTCGGGCGAACCACAGCGACCGTCACCAACTCGTACGGCAAGGAGCAGTACCGGACGACGAACCGCTACGTCGGGGCCGACGAAGTCGACACCACCCCGCCGACGGGCGGAACCCCGAGCACAACGTTCACGAACTCCCTCGGGCAGAAAACCCTGCTCCGGCGCTACCTCGCTGCAACACCGGCCGGCACGCACCAGGACACCCGGTACACCTACGACGGCCGTGGCGACATGGCGTCGATGACCGACCCCGCCGGCAACCGTTGGGCCTGGACGTTCGACCCGGTCGGCAACAAGATCTCCGCAACCGACCCCGACACCGGAACGTCGAAGTACACGTACGACAACGCAGGCAACCTGCTCACCTCCACCGACGCACGCGGGAACACGATCAGTGACGTCTACGACGTCCTCGACCGCAAGACCGCCGAGTACTCCGGCGGCACGGACGGTTCCCTCCTCAGCTCCTGGACGTACGACTCGCTTCGAAACGGGTCCCTCACTGCTTCAAGCAGCTACGTCGGCTCGGTGCCAGGATCTCCCGGCGCTGCGTACACGACCGCAGTGACCAGCTACGACACCGCGGGGCGGCCCACAGGGCAGACCACCACCATCCCGGCGGATGCTCCCGCGTTCGGCGGCACCACGTACAGCACCAAGCAGACCTACAACCAGGACGGAACGCCCTCAGCGACGACGATGCCGGCCGTCGGCGGGCTCGCCGCGGAACGCGTGACAACGACATACGACGCACTCGGACTACCCAGCAGCCTCGCCGGGACGAAGAGCTACGCCGGTGTCGTCTACGACTCGCTGAACCGGGTCGCGCAGGTCAACCGTGACGGCACCGTGATGAACGTCTCCGCGTACACACGAGACGTCGTCACGGGGAACATCTCCGCCATCGAGGACCGAACCGGTACCGGCTCGAGCTCCGTCGTGCAAGCGAAACGGACCTACAACCGCAACGACGCCGGCGTCATCACATCGGCGACGACCACCGGAGCTGCCGGCAGCGAGACGCAGTGCTACACGTACGACGCGTTGCAAGAACTCACCGAGGCGTGGACGCCTTCCTCCGGAGCGTGCAGCAGCGCACCGAGCACATCCCTCGGCGGGCCCGCGGCGTACTGGTCGAGTTACACCTACGACACAGCGACCGGGAACCGGAAGACGGTCACACAGCACGCGGCAGCAGGTGGAGTCGACCAGGTCACCTCCTACACGTACCCGGCCGCCGGCTCTGCCCACCCGCACGCCGTCCAGAGCACCACAACGGCGACCGGCGACCAAGAAACGTCCGAAGCGTTCACGTACGACGACGACGGAGACACCACCCAGTCCGGAGACATTGCCCTCGCCTACGACGAACACAGCCGGATCCAGTCCGTCACGGTCGGACCGCAGCGACAAGACAACATCTACGACGCCGACGGCAACCTCCTCCTCCAGACCGACCCGAAGAACGGCTCGACGCTCTACCTCGGAGACACCGAACTTCACATCGACGCAAACGCCACGACGGCCACGGCGACACGCACCTACTCGCTCGCCGGCGTCACCATCGCCGAACGGAACACGTCCACCGGAACGAGCACCGTATCCGCCATCGACACCGACATCGACGGCAACGCCGACCTCGCCACCGACGTCCTCACCGGAGCCGTCACGCGACGCTGGTTCGACCCGTTCGGCAACCAACGGGGAGGCGCGACGAACTGGATCTCGGATCACGGCTTCCTCAACAAGGCGGCGTCGTCGTTCAGCGGACTGAGCCAACTCGGTGCGCGCGCCTACGACGCAACCCTCGGCCGGTTCCTGTCCGTGGACCCAGTCCTCAACCCAGACGCACCCCAGCAAGACAACGGGTACGCGTACAGCGGCAACAACCCCATCGCGAACGCCGACCCGAGCGGGCTCTGCCCCACCAGCCTCTGCGCCATCGGAGGCGGAAGCCGACCCAAACCCATGCCAGGGCCAGTGCCCTTCCCTTGGAAGGGCGCAACCACCGCCCCGTCCACGCACGTCCACCACACGACACCGGTCCAGCCCTATGGACGCGGCGGCAGCAAGAGCGCCAACTACTCGAGCGCGAAGAAGCAAGCGCAGACCGGTAAGGCGATCAGACGCTGGGCGCCGGTGATCATCCTCACCGCGGCCGACATCCTGCTCACAGTCGGAGTCATCGCCTGCACGGTGGCAACCGTAGGTGTCTGCGCCGTCGCCGGCGGCGGAGAACTCGAAGCAGCAGGAATCGCAGCCGACGCGGACCTCATCGGAAGCACGATCGCGGCGGACGCAGCAGAAAGCGAAGCCGCCGCAGCAGCGGAGAGGGCCGCTGGTGCGCGGGTGCCGCTTCCCAAAGCTGGTTCGTCTGGAGGTGAAACGGCTGGTCGCGGTTTCTCGAAGTCCGTTCGTGACGCAGCGAAGGCGGAGAACAAGGGCGGCTCTGACGACTACACCTGCGTTTTCTGTCGAATGAGCACCGACAAGCCCCAAGTCGACCACGCCATCCCTCGAGCTCATGGCGGCAATGCGACGCTCGACAACGCTCAGGTGGCCTGCGGCTTCTGCAACGCGTCAAAGGGTGCTCGAGACTGGCCGGTGAATGCCCCTCCGGCGTATAGTGGAGAGTTCCCGCCTCCGTGGCGCTATCAGGGAGACAATTGACATGACTCTAAGCAATAAACCAGAGGCATGGGCGCTACACCCGAAGCCCGCGTGGGCGAAGTCGGTCAACTTCGTCGCTAACGTTGAACTCGAGGACGACCCGGATTCGCCCCTTCGGTACGAGCAACTCGTTTTCGAGCGCTTGCCGGAACAGCGTTTCCGCCTGTGCTGCGTGCCGTTCTATCATTACGGACTAGCACTTGGGGACATTGTTGAACTTGTCGAACAGGAAGGATTCGGCTGGACTCCTCAGCGCTTGCTCTCCCGGAGCGAGTATTGGGTCCTTCGCGCGCTCGTCAACGACGCTCGTGGGGCGTCGACGCTCCGAGCCCTTCTTGCGGGGATCGACGCTCCCACCGAAACCAAAGGGCGTCTCGTTGCGTTCGCAGTGCCGGGAAAAGATGTGCTCAAGCGGGTCCGCGCTGAGCTCGATCAGTTCGAGAGCGACGGACTCTTGGCTTACGAGACCGGCTGGTTGGGGGAAGGGTAGCGGCTTGACCTTAACTTCGCCCCCTCGCTCACTCTCCAGTCGTTCGACGAGATCGACGACACGCCGAGCGCCGCGCTCAACGGGACGCGGCCCCTCGGCGACGTCGACTTGATTTGGATCGGTGACCTACTCAAAATCATCGCCTCGAGTCGTTAGCGCGCGGTCAAGCGCTCAGCCCTGGACGGGGCGACACATAGCGAACTAGTCTGCGCCATAGACTGCCACGCGTGATGCCCGGACGGATGAATCTGTGCGGCTCGTAGGACTGATCCCGGCTATCCATAGGGGTCAACGTCCCGTGATGTGACGCCGCTACCAGCGGAGGCAAGGGGACGGAGCCGTATGGTTCACTAATCATTTGTGCTCGCAAGCTTCGTTGGCGAGCGTGACGGGATGGCCCTAAAGTTGCGCGACAGCGCCAACGAAGTCGTCGCGGAGGTTTTTGAAGACGACCCTACCGGTGCCTGTACGTTGTCATCGGCGCCGGAGTTCACTCGACTATGGGACCGTGCCACGGTGAGCCGGTTCCACTCGGCCCGGAAGTACCTGCGGCATCCCACGGCTGGGGCGCTTGAGCTCGACTACGTCAAGCTGCAGTCCGCCGCCGACGGCCAGCAGGTGATCGTCTTCCTCCCAGCTGATCAGCGATCCGAGGACGGTGTTCGTCGGCTCGCGCTCGGGGGTCCGCGAATGCGGTGACGGTGCCCGAGTGCAGGTGGACCGCCCTCGCGTTGCGTTGTTCGTGTTCGGGTTCGATTGGGCGCATGGACGCGTGCTCGAATTGCATCAGCTTCGGGAGGTCGTCAGGGACGAGCGTTCGAGAACGCCGCCGCGATGGTGCCGCTCACGCGGCCTCCGGCGTATGTGCGAGACCGGTGAAGACGAGCCGCATGATCCGCCGACCCTGCTCGATCCCGGTGTCGTCGGGACGGACGCGCCAGAGGTAGCTCATCAGCATGATGATATCGACCGGGTCGTGCCCGCGGGCCATCGTGCCCTCGAGGACGCACGCGTCAACGAGCTTCCCGACTGCCTCCGCAGTCGGACCCCATGAGGAAGCGACCACGTCTTGGGCAGCGGCGCTGTGCAGGGCGTCGCCGAGCCCGTGCTTGATGCGGATGTAGCCAGCGAGCATCTCGAACCACTCGACGAACGCGGCCTTCGCGGAGTCGTTGCGCGCGAGGACTTCATCCGCGCGCGCGACGAGCTGGTCGATGTCGTGCTGGTACGCGGCGAGGATCAAGTCCTCGCGGGTGGGGAAGTGGCGGTAGAGCGTCCCCGGGCCGACGCCGGCACGCTTCGCGACGTCGTTGAGCGGCGCGAGCGGGTTCGCGGCGAACAGCTCGTGCGCCGCCTCGATGATCGCCGTCCGGTTCTTCGCCGCTGCCTTCCGCTGTGTGCCGTACGTGCCAGGGTCTTCAGCCGTCATGAGTCGATTGTCCTTCCTCGTTGACATGCGGAGAACGCTCCGCTAGTTTGCAACACGCGGAGAGCTCTCCGCGACTCTACCTCGACAGGAGCAACGATGGACTACGTGAAGCTCGGCACCACTGGGCTGGACGTGTCGCCGATCGCGATCGGTGCAATGACCTACGGCGACCCGGACCGCGGGCACCCGGTGTGGTCGAAGGGTGAGGAGGAAGCGCGTCCGCTCATCAAGCACGCGCTCGATGCCGGCATCAACTTCTTCGACACCGCGAACATGTACTCGAACGGCTCCAGCGAGGAGATCCTCGGCCGGGCGCTGAAGGACTTCGCGAACCGCGATGACGTGGTGATCGCGACCAAGCTGCGCCATCCGATGCGCCCGGGGCCGAACGGCCGTGGCCTGTCGCGGAAGGCGATCATGACGGAAGTCGACCACTCGCTCGAGCGGCTCGGCACGGACTACATCGACCTGTACCAGGTGCACCGCAACGACCACGCGACTCCGCTCGAGGAGACCCTCGAGGCGCTGCACGACCTGGTCAAGGTCGGCAAGGTCCGCTACCTCGGAGCGTCGTCGATGCACGCATGGGAGTTCGCCAAGGCCCTGCACCTGCAGAAGCAGCACGGTTGGGCGCGCTTCGTGTCGATGCAGGACCACTACAACCTGCTCGCCCGCGAGGAGGAGCGCGAGATGATCCCGCTCTGCCTCGACGAGGGAGTCGGCACCATCCCGTGGAGCCCTCAGGCCCGTGGTCGCCTCACCCGCGCATGGGACGATGCGCGGTCCACTGGGCGGTCGCAGTCCGACGGCGACTACGCCGACCTGCTGTACTCGCCGGCCACGGAGGACTCCAACCGCGCCATCATCGACGCCGTCGGTGACGTCGCGGCCGCGCATCACGTCAGCCGCGCCTCGGTCGCTCTTGCATGGCTGCGGCACCAGCCGGTCGTCACCGCACCGTTGGTGGGCGCGAACACGCCGCAGCAGATCGACGACGCCGTTGCGTCGCTCGGTGTGCAGCTCTCCGAGGACGACATCCGTAGCCTCGAGGCGCCGTACACGCCTCGGTACGACTGGCAGGGCATCTCCGACGAAGCCGAGATGGAAGCAATTCGTCGCCGCGTGCCCGGAATGTCGCTCTAGCGAGACCCCTGCAACGAACCATGGCAACCATCACCCGCTCCGGCGCGGCAGCCCGCGCCGGAGCGTGCCTCCTCCTCGTCGGCCCGCTCGTCGCATGGGTCGCAGAGTTCATCACCGCGGCCGCATGGCAGCACCCGCACTACGCGCCCCTCTACAACTGGGTCAGTCATCTCGGGCTGACCGGCCCCCGGCAGGTCGCGTTCGGGCAGGTCGGGAACTCCCCGCTCGGCGCCGTCATGGACACCGGGTGGGTCATCTACGGCGTCTCCCTCATCGTCGGCGCGCTCCTCACCTTCGACATCCGCCGGGGCAGCCGCGCCATCGCGATCGTCGTCGTCGCCATCATCGCCGGGATCGGTGTCTCCCTCGTCGGTCTGTTCCAGGGCTTGAACGCGAACGTCGCAAACGGACTGATCGACTTCCACCAGTTCGGCGCGCAAGGCGTCATCGTCGCCGGCAACATCATGGCGATCCTCGTCGGCGCCGCAGGGAGCCGCATCGGCCTCACCCGTCCACGCGGCAGGGTCAGCGTCATCCTCGGCATCTTCGGTCTGACCATGTTCGGCGTGTTCATGACCGACGTGTTCACCGGGTGGGGCTTCAACATCGGCATGTTCGAACGCGGAGCCATCTACCCGATCATGGTCGGCCACGTGCTCCTGGGTACCGGGATTCTCAAGGCCGGCCGTTCTCCTTCTCTCACGACCAGAAAGGCGGCGTGACCGCTGTGGCACACGTCCTCGTCACCGGCGGCTCCGGCTTCATCGGCAGCTGGAGCATCCTGACCCTCCTGAACGCCGGGCACACCGTCCGCACCACTGTCCGGAACCCCAGACGCGAACCGCAGCTGCGCCGAGAACTCCACGGCGCGGCAACGTTCGACGATGCTCGCCTCACCGTGGTGCCTGCAGACCTGCAATCCGACATCGGTTGGGCCGCTGCGATGAACGACATCGACTACGTCTGGCACGTGGCCTCGCCGACGCTCCGCACCGCACCTGCCCACGAGGACGACCTCATCGTCCCCGCTCGTCAAGGCGTGCTCCGGGTCCTCCGCGCCGCCCGCGATGCACACGTGCGACGGGTGGTCCTGACGAGCGCGTTCGGCGCCATCTCCTACGGTCACGCCCCTCGGAACACCCCCTTCACGGAGGAGGACTGGACGAACGTCGACGCCGACATCGCGCCGTACCAGAAGTCGAAGACCCTCGCCGAGCGTGCCGCTTGGCAGTTCATCGAGGAGGAGGGCAACGGACTCGAACTCGTCGCGATCCACCCCACGGGTGTCCTAGGGCCGATGCTCGGCAACGACGACCCGCCCTCCCTCCGCGTCGTCGCCGCGATGCTCGACGGCGCAGCGCCGTTCTGCCCACCCTTCGGCACCGGATACGTCGACGTCCGCGACGTCGCCGACCTGCACCTCCGCGCGATGACCGACCCCGCCGCCGTCGGACAGCGGTTCCTCGCCACCGCCGGACACGCCCTCCGAATCCTCGACATCGCCCGCGTGTTGCACGACCGGCTCGGCGCCCCGGCGTCGAAGGTGCCCACACGGGAGATCCCCGTGTGGGCCGCGAGGCTGCTGTCGATCGTGAACCCGGCGCTGCGGCAACTGCGCCCGCAGCTCGGCAAGAACCTCGACGCCACCAGCGCAAAAGCGGAACGAGTCCTCGGTTGGCACGCCCGGCCGATCGAGGACACCATCGAGGACACCGCCGTCAGCATCCTCGAGCATCGCCGAGCAGTCGAAGTCTGAGCGTGGATGCGCCGCAGCTGCACGCCGCGACGCACCCACGCCGGTACCGCGTCCTGGTTGTCAAGCCGTCTGGAGTGCGAGCCAGTCGACGAGCGCTGCGGTCAGCTGGACGGGGGCGTCGTGCTGAACGAGGTGTCCCGCAGCCGGGATGGTGGAGTACTCCACGTTCGGGATCTTCGCTGCGAGGGTGCTGCCGTAGTCGAGCGGGATCCAGTCGTCCTCCTCAGCCCACACCAACCGCACCGGGCAGGAGATGTGGTGCAGCCGCTCCTCGTTCTCACGGAGGTATCGCTCGTCGAACTGTTCGATCTGCCGGTAGTAGGCGGGCTGGCCGGTGTCACCGAGCCATGGCTCGACGAGCTGAGTGAGCTCGTCGTCGCTGAATCCTGCGGCGGATGCGCCGCGGATGTACGCGGTGACGGCGGCCTCGTGGATGAAGTCGGGTAGCTCTTCCAGCTGCGGGTTGTCTTGCACGAACTGGAAGAACGGTGAGCCGATCGGCGGGATCGAAACCGGGTCGACGAGGAACAACGACGCGTAGGAGCGTCCGTTGACGAGGGTCTCCCGCCACGCGACGGCTCCTCCGAAGTCGTGCGCCACCACGTGTGGCCGATCCAGCCCCCAGTGATCGAGCATCGCGTCGAACGCGCGTGCCTGCGCGTCGAAGTCGACGCGGTCCTGCGGCCGCTTCGAGGATTCTCCGTAGCCGGGCATGTCCCAGAGGTGCACCCGGTACTTGCTCGCGAGTGCCGCCGCGTAGGGCGCCCACACGCGGGACGAGAACGGTGTGCCGTGGTTGAAGACGACGTCCGGGCCCTCACCGAGCACGGTGTGGGCGATGCTGCGGCCCTCCCACTCGAAGGTGTCGGTCAAGGGGGCCGTCCCCGACGGTGCTGCTGTCATGGTTCTCTCCTTCGCGATCGGGCCATCTAACGGGCAGATGACTGTTTGCCCGTTAGGTACATCTAACACCCGAAGGCGCGATGGTGCATTAGAATCTGAGGATGACGAAGGCGACGCGTCGGGAGGTGTTCCCGCAGCTGGCAGGGCATCGAGCGTTGGATCTGCTGAACACCGTGGGATGGCGACTTGCGCCGGAGCGTCAGTACGACGCGCTCACGTCCTACGACGACCTCCTGCGATGGGGGCATCAGACGGGCCTGATCGGTATTCCGGAGACCGGCGACCACGTCGATGCGGCTGCGCGCGAGCGCGAGCTGCAACAAGTGGTCGATCTGCGCGAGAACGTCTACGCCATGCTGTTCGAGGCTGGCACGGTAGAGGTCTTCACGGCGGCGTACCGGGATGCGGTCGGTCGCTCCATGCTCCAGCGCGACGGCGAATCGGGCTTCCGATGGGTCCCGAACGGGGAAGGGGTCGCACTGCGAGACCTGATCGCGCTCGACGTCCATGACCTCGTCACCCGAACGGATCTCAGCCTGCTTGCGCAGTGCCAGGACGATGCGTGCGGGTGGGTGTTCCTCGACGAGTCGCCTCGGCGCAACCGCCGATGGTGCGATTCGGCAGATTGCGGCAACCGGAATCGTGCTCGCGCGCACTACCGCCGGGAACGTCAGCGCGCAGGCGCGGTGGTCGACGGCCGGTGACCGACGGACGTGCGGTGGGGGCTGATACCCGTGCCGGACCCACTGATCGCACTCGGGCCCGCGGGTGCGTCGACGGCACCCGTCGCGTTGACTGACGGACGAGCTCCCGTGCTACGCCTCTGCCGCCGCGATCGCCCTCGCGGCAGCGGAGGCACCCTGCTCCGCGGTGGCAGCGCTCTCCACCACCCCATCGCGAAGGAACAGTGCGAACCCGTGCGCCACCGCGGCGACTGCGAGCACGAGCCCGAACGGGTCGGTTGGCCGAAGCAGCTCGGCCGCCGGCCGGAGGACCTGGAGCACTCGGGAGCCGGCCGCCTCCAGCTCGGCCCTGCCGGCCTTGTCGAAGCCTCCGAACGCGACATCGAACAGCGCAGGCTCCTCGACCGCGAAGCGCACTGCGGCACCCGCGAAGGCCGCGAGCTGCTCAACCGGCTGATGGGCGTGGGCAACTGCTGTCGAGAAGCGCTCTTCCTGTTCGGCGTAGCTCCGTTCGGCGACAGCGGCCAGGAGGTCATCGCGCCCGGTGAAGTGCCGGAAGGGGGCGGCGGCGCTCACGCCGGTGCGTCGGCTGACCTCGGCGAGCGAGAACCCTTGCCGACCCCTCTCGGTGATGAGGTCGACGGCGCTCTGGACGAGCGCGTTGCGCAGATCTCCGTGGTGGTACGCCTGATGCCCCATACGCCGATGTTAACGGCGTTCGCACATGACTCGCGGGCATCATGTGAATGTCATTTACATGAGGAGGTAGTCATGGCAGCCCACGATCATGTCGCGCTGGGAGTCGGGAACCTCGACGACGTCGCTGCGTTCTACGGGACCGTGTTCGGCCTGACGCAGACGATCGAGGAGTTCACGATGCCGGAAGCGGGCATCAGGAGCCGGATCATCCGCTCACCCGACGGGGTCCAGCTGGAGTTGGTGGAGCGGGCCGGTTCGACGCCGCAACGGTTCAGTGACCCCTTCGACGGCGCGGGGACCCAGGGATGGTTCCACTGGGCGCTCCGGGTCGCGTCGCTCGAAGCGGCGTACCGAGACGCGTTGGCGGCGGGCGCATCGGCGGTATCGGCGCCAGCGGATGGGGTCCGGGCGGGGATGCGGTTCGCCTACGTCGCGGATCCGGAAGGGAACCTCGTCGAGCTGATCGAGGCGTGACCAAGGGGGCGCCCCACAAGATCGGCCGCGATCGCCAGGTCCTCGGCACGGACGTCGAGCGGTGCCCGGCGTCCGACCAGGGTTCGCAGGGGGCCGACGCTACCGGGTCTGGTGACTCGCTTCCCGCAGTGCACGGAGTGGGTCGCGGACTCCTCGACGGGTGTCGAGTCCTGTGTCGCGGTCGTGGAGCGCGACAGGATGACGAACCCGCGGCCGCTGGTGACGAGCTCGAACTTCTCCTCGACGGTCGAGGCGTGCTTGATCCGCTCCGCCTTGCCATCGTTCGAGTGGACCTCGTATGGTAACGATACCAAAACTCGGAAGGGCAATGATGCTCCCCTCGATCTCGACCCTCGGTGCCCGCACGGCCCGGCTCGTCGCCGTCGCGACCGTCCTCGGGACGCTCGCGTCCGCAGCGCCACCGACCACCGCCTCCGCGACCGCTGCACCGGAGACCGCCCCGGACCCCGTCTGGCAGCAGCGCGCCAGTGCGACGTACGACGCCATGCAGGACAACCTGTACACGGGCGCCGCGGGACACGGTCTCTACCGCGAGAACACCGACGCGACGGCCGGCAACCCGTACTCGTTCCTCTGGGAGTACCGCGAGGCGACCCAGGCGGCGCTCGACCTGCAGGGTGTCGCCGACGTCGGGCCGGCCTACGCGAACGCCGCCGCGGCGCGGGTCGACGGGTTCCAGCACTACTACGCGGTCGCTCAGGGTGGTCGACCCGGGTACGAGTCGTACCTCCCGGCGCCGCTCGGCACCGGCGGCGACGTCTACTACGACGACAACGCCGTCGTCGGCCTCTCGTTCGTCAGCCAGTACCTCGCGACCGACGACACCGCTGCGCTCGACCATGCCCGCGCGGCGTTCGACGTGGCCGTCCGGAGCTGGAACACCGACTCGACGCTCACGTGCCCGGGAGGTTCGGACTGGATCGACCGCCCGGACAACACCACCCGCGCGGCGAACGTCACCGGCCTGACCGCGCAGCTCGCGGCACACCTCTACGAGGAGACACGCGATCCGTCGTACCTGCGGTGGAGCACCCGCCTCTTCGACTGGAACAACCGGTGCCTGCGCGAGTCCGCCGGCCTCTACCGGAACAGTCTCGGCGACGACGGGAGCGTCGACTCGACGCTGTGGACCTACAACTCCGGCGCGATGATCGGCACGGCGACGATCCTGTACCGCGCGACGGACGACCCGAAGTACCTGCGCCAGGCAACCTCGGCAGCTCGAGCGTCGCTCCGCTACTGGAGCGCTGACGGTCGACTCCAGCAGCAGCCCGCGGTCTTCAACGCGTTCTACTTCAAGGACTTGCTGCTGCTGGACTCCGTGCAGCACGACCCGTCCTACCGGGCGGCGGCGGAGCAGTGGGCGACCGCGACGTGGCGTGACAACCGCGACCCGGCGACCGGCCTCTTCCACTTCCAGCCGAGCGGCGGCGGGGATCCCGACTGGGCCCGACCGGCGGCGACCCTCGACCAGGCGGCGATGATCCAGGTGTTCGCGGTACTCGGATGGCGCTCCGACCGGCTCGGGGACGTCAGTTGACCAGGAGGCAGGATCGCGCGGCCCCCATCGGCGTCATGGACGTCGGTGGGGGCCACGTCACGGCCGCCCTCGTCGATCCGACGTCGGTCGGCGAGGTCCTGGTCGAGCGGGGAGCCGCGATCGACCCGCACGCCGCCCGGGCGGTCCTGCTCGACCAGCTCGCGGCGCCGGCTCGGGCACTGGCCGATGCCGCAGCGCTCGCCGGGTCGGGAGCGCTCCGGGGTTGGATGATCGCGATGCCCGGACCGTTCGACGCCCGAGCCGGGACGGGCACCTTCGCGGGGGTCGACAAGTTCCGCTCGATCGCCGGCGTCGACCTGCGCGCTGCGCTCGCCGAGCGGCTCGGCGTGCCCGGCGAAGTGGTGCGGTTCCGCAACGACGCGGATGCCTACGGGATCGGCGAATGGGCTGCGGGGGCGGGGGCCGGCGTCGATCGGATGGTCTGCATCACGCTGGGGACTGGCGTGGGCTCGGCCTTCCTCGCGGCGGGCGACCCGGTGCACACCGGGTCGGCGGTGCCCGAGGCGGGCGAGGTGCACCGCCTCACGATCGACGGCCGCCCGTTGGAGGACACGATGTCCTCGCCCGCCATCCGTCGTGCGGACCACGCCCGGTCGGGGCTCGACCGGACGGTGCGGGACATCTGCGGGGCGGCACGGTCGGGAGATCGTGGTGCGCGCGAGGTGGTCTGGGCTGCGCTGCACGCGCTCGGGTGCGCCCTCCGGCCGTGGGTCGAGCAGTTCGGCGCGGACCGTGTGGTGGTCGGGGGATCGATCGCCCGGTCGTGGGACGTCATCGAGCGGCCGCTCCGCGCGGGGCTGTCGGGGCCGGCCGGTTCGGCAGTCCTCGTGCCAGCGGCACTCGGGGCGCGGGCCCCGTTGGTCGGCGCAGCGGTCGCGTGGAGCCGCGACGCCGACCGGTAGCGACCGGCCTCAGTCGCTGAGGGCGGTTCCGCGGACCGACGCCTTCACCGTGCCGAGCCGCTGCCCCTCGCCGCGGCCCCAGGGGCGGATCGTGTAGCGGCCGACACTGGCCGGCACGATGAACGTCTCCGCGTAGTGCACCACGAACGGTTCGAACGCACCGTCCGGGCTCTCGACGACGGCTTCGGACCCCTCGACGAGGTTGAGGACGTTCACGGTGCCGTCGGTGTCGTGCGGCACGACGTCCTCGAACCAGTGGCGACGGACCTCGATGAACTCGAGCTCGTGCAGACCGGTGCGTTCCTCGACCCAGCCGTCACCACGTGTGACCTCGGTCACCTGGTTGACGAGCTCGTCACGTGCGAAGTCCGTCCGACGGTCCCACTGGATGTTCGCGAACGCATGGTCGAGGTGGACCGGTCGCGGGACGCCGTCGAGACCGACCCGTCCCCAGTCCCACATCTTGAACGTGAAGATGTACGGCGTGGCGGAGATCTCGAGGACCATCGAGTCCGCACCGGAGCAGTGCACGGTGCCGGCCGGGATGAGGAAGTGGTCGTGCTTCTTCGCCGGGAAGGTGTTCACGTACCGGTCGGCGGGGAAGGGTTCCTCGCCGATCGACGCCGTCCGCAGTGCAGCCTGCATCTCGGCGGGGTCCGTGTCGTCGCGGACGCCGAGGTACACGACGGCGTCCTCGGCGGCGTCGAGCATGTAGTAGCTCTCGTCCTGGGTGTACGGCATGCCGAAGACGTTCTGCATGTAGTCCGTGAGCGGGTGCACCTGCAGCGAGAGGTTGCCGCCGGACATCGTGTCGAGGAAGTCGAAGCGGATCGGGAACTCGGCTCCGAACCGGGCGTGGGTCTTCGCTCCGAGCAGTTCGCGCGGGTGCCGGAACACCAGGTCGAGCGCGGGGAGCTCGACGACGGTGTCACGGATGCGGAACAGCAGGCTGTTCTCCTCCGGCACGCAGTCGAAGCACCAGGCGTAGTTGTCGGCGTCCCCGACGTCGAGGACCTCCTTCATCCACTGCCCACCCCACACGCCGGGGTCGAAGAAGGGCACCACGCGGAACGGCCGTCGGCTCGCGAGTTCGAGTCCGGCGAGGAAGGTGTCGGCCTGGATGAGCTTCGCCCCGGCCATCGAGCCGTTGGCGTCCAGGACGAGGTCGATCCGGTCGAACAGGGCGCGCTTGTGCCGGTCTGCGACACGCCACTCCACGAAGTACCCGCGCTTGACCTTGCGGAGCTGGTCCTCGTCGCCGTTGTCGGCGCGCCAGTTCGGCGCCCCGGCGCGCTGTCGGCGTTGGATCTCCCAGCGCGCGAGGTCTGCCAGGACCACCGTGTCGAACTGCGTCGGGACCAGCGTCGCCCCCCAGCCGTAGACGACGACGGAACCCTCTGCAGCCAGGACGCGCTCGGCGACCTCGGCGAGGCGGTCGGCGTCGTAGAAGTCGTCGAGCACCTGGTGCCCGAGCACGCCGAAGACGCGGTCGTCGGTGAGGTTCGCTGCGATGCGTTCCTCGATCACGGTGTTCGGCAGGGCCGCGGCCTCCTCGACGTCGATGAGGACGGCGTCGGGCGCGACGGCGGCGAGTTCGCGGCGGAGGCCGGTGAGGTCACTGCCCGGGTAGGTGTCGATGGCCATCGTGTGCCGGTCGGCGAGCTCCGACGCGACGCGCTCCCAAGCTGCGCGGCCGGACCAGACGTCGTGTCCGGGTGGCAGGTCGACCACGGGCGCCTTGTCGTACTGGCCGACGACCGTGTCGGTGGACAGGAAGGTGGACATGGTGCCCCTTTCGCGCTGATAACGTTACCAACACTACAACGCAAGCGGCACGACGACGCAAGCCGCGCCTCCAGTCCGCCCGTGCCGGACGGCCGGACGGCCGACCTGCCGGACGGCCGACCTGCCGGACGGCCGACCCGCCGGACGTTCCCCACCGACGCGACCAACCGCCGCTCAGTGGTGGACGATGTGCACCGGCAGCTCGACGAGCCTCGGCGCCTCTCCGACGGCCGATCCGCCGAGCCGCGACAACAGCATCCGCGCCGCCACCCGCCCGAGCTCCGCCGGGTCGTGGTCGATGACCGACAGCGGGATCGGTGCCATGTCGGCGAAGTCGAACGAGTCGAACGCGAACAGGTTCGGCGGGACGGCGATGGTGCCGTCCGCGAGCGCCTTCGCGATCGCGCGGATCGCCCCGACGCTGATCCGGTTGTTCGCGGCGAACACCGCCGTCGGCCTGTCCGGACGTTCGAGCAGGCGTCGCATCGCGTGCTCGGCGCTGTCGGTGTCCTGCAGCCCCAGCACGATGAGGGACTCGTCCGGGGTGGTCCCGTGCGCGGCGAAGGCGTTCCGGAAGCCGGCGAGACGGCGTTGCCCCGTGGACACCGTGACCTTGTTGCCGAGGAAGGCGATGCGGCTGTGCCCGTCGTCGAGCATGAGCGAGGTCGCATCGCGGGCGCCGTGCACGTCGTCGATCAGGACGGCGTCGGCGGCGACCTCGGCGACCGTGCGCGATGCGAGCACGAGCGGCGCGTCGTTGAGGCGCGTGGTGGTGAACCGCTCGGTGTCCTGCCCGACGGGCACCACGATGAGCCCCTCGACCTGTCGTCCGAGGAAGTCGGAGAGGAGCTGTCGTTCGAGGTCGGCGTCCTCGTTGGTGGTGCCGACCAGGATGCGGCGGCCGGTCGACGCGACGACCTGCTCGATGCCCTGCACCACGCCGGCGTAGTACGGGTTGCCGATGTTCGTGATGAGCACGCCGACGAGTCCGGAGCGCTGTCCGGGCCGGAGACTCCGCGCGTTCTCGTTGCGGTGGTAGCCCACTTCCGCGATGACGCGCTCGACGTGCTCGCGCAGTGCGGGTCGCACGTTCTTGCCCCCGGAGAGCACGCGGGAGACGGTCATCGGGCTGACCTCGGCCACCCGCGCGATGTCCTTCACGGTCATCGCGGGTTTCCGGCCCGGACCGGACCCCGCGGCTGTCTCCATGTGTCCCTGTATACCGGACAACCCACTTGCGGCCGCTCGCTCGCCGTGTATGCTCCCGGTTGGTAACGTTATCAATTCATCGTCGAATGGAACGCCCGATGCCGAACCCGTTCTCCCGAGGGCCCGCCGTGACCCGTCGCACCGCCCTCGCGCTGGGTGGTGGCGGCCTCCTCGCCATGACCCTGGCCGCCTGCGCCCGAGGCTCCGACACGCAGCCGTCGGCTCCCGGCACGGTCACGCTGAACAGCGACAACCCCACGTGGGGTCCCGGGTACGCCGCCGCGTCCGCCGTCCTGGCGAAGCGCATCGGGTACCGCATCACGTCCCGGTCCATCGCGAGCGTGAACAACTACACGCAGGTCATCCGGATGACGGCGCAGACCGACAGCACCACCGACCTCATCAAATGGACGAACGGGTACCGCCTGCAGGACATCGCCCGGGCGGACATCCTCACCGACCTCGACCCGGTGTGGGACTCGGCCGTCGAGCGCGGATGGGTGGACCCGGCGCAGCGCGAGTCCTTCAGCTACCGCGGCAGGACCTACGGGGTACCGCTCTACAAAAGCTACTACGCCGTGTTCTACAGCAAGAAGGCCTTCGCCGAGCACGGGATCAGCGTGCCGACCAGCTTCGACGAGATGCTCACCGCCGCACAGCGGCTGAAGGACGCGGGCATCACCCCGTTCCTCTCGCCGGGCGCCACCACCTGGGAGGCCGAGATCTGGTTCATGCAGCTGCTCGCCTCGATCGACCCCGATTACTACAAGGCCGTCACGACCGACAAGGCCAGCTACACGGACGAACCGGCGAAGCAGGCGATGGACCTCTGGTCGTCGATGTACGCCGAGGGGTTCTTCTCGGCGCCCGACGTCACGTCGAACGACCTGCCGGGGCTCGTCAGCAAGGGCAGGTTCGGCATGATGCTCTACGGCACCTGGTTCGCGAACACCCTCCTCGCCGCCGGGCTCACCGACTCCGACATCGGCTTCTTCCGCGTCCCGCCCCGCGGGCCCGCCGCGCCGGCGGTCGTCGTCGAGAGCGGGGCGCTGTCGGTGCCGGTGAAGGCGCACCGCCACGGCGCCGCGGTGGACGTCGCGAAGAACTGGCTCGCCACCGACGTGCAGACCGCCTGGGTCGGGTTCCTCGGCGACACGAGCCCGAACCCGCACGCCCTGCCGAAGTCCGACCTGGTGAAGGACCTCGCGAAGGACATCGCCGACACCCGCCCGGTCGAGCTCACCCGCTACTGGGAGGCCTCGCCCACGCCGCTCATCGAGGGCAACGTGCAGGACCTCGGGTCCTTCATGGTGAACCCCTCGAAGGCCAACGGCGTCGCCACCCTGCGATCCATGCAGAACCGAGCAGTGACCGAATGGAAGACCTGGAACGCCGCATGACGCTCACACAGCCCCCCGTCCCGGACACGGTCGTCGACCGGGAGGCGCGTCCCGCGACACGACGTCGGCCCACGCCGACGAGACGCGCACCGCTCAGCGCACGGATCACCGGCGGCGCGTTCCTCGCCCCCGCCGTCGTGCTGGTGGTCGCCCTGCTCGTCGTCCCGTTCCTGTTCACGATCTCCCGCAGCTTCTTCAACGACAACGGGTTCACCCGCAGCTGGGTCGGGATCGAGAACTACCGCGCGATGTTCGCCGATCCCGCGTTCGGGCAGTCCGTGCTCAACACGTTCCTCTGGGTCGTCGGCACGCTGCTGCTGCCGGTCGGAATCGGCCTCGCGATCGCCGTCGGGACCTGGAAACTCAGGCTCGGCGGCCTCGCCCGGTTCGCGATCGTGCTGCCGTACGCCATCTCCGGTTCGGCGACCGCCGTGGTCTGGACGTTCATGCTCTCGACGGACGGCGGCCTGGACACGCTCCTGCGGATGGTCGGGCTCGACGGACTCGTCTCGCAGTGGCTGCTCCAGTGGCCGCTGAACACCGTGATGATGATCGTCGCGACGACCTGGCAGGCGACCGGCGCCTGCGTGATCCTGTTCCTCGTCGGCCTGCAGTCCATCCCGCCGAACACGCTCGAGGCAGCGCAGATCGACGGCGCCTCCGGGTGGCGGCTCTTCTGGTCGGTGACGTTCCCGCAGTTGCGGCCGATGACCGTCGTCGTGGTGGGGATCTCGATCGTCGGCAGCCTGAAGGTCTTCGACCAGGTGCTGCTGCTCACGAACGGCGGTCCGGGCACTGCGTCGGAGACGCTCGCACTCACGATGTACCGCGAGACCTTCACGCTCTCGCGGTACGGATCGGGTGCAGCGGTCGCCGTCTTCCTGACGCTCGTGGTCGTCGTGGCCTCGTGGGCGTACCTCCGTCGGCAACTCCGACCGACCGACTAGCTGGAGCCCGAAGATGACGAAGACCTCTCGCCGCGTCCTGGCGGTCGTGCTGACCGTCGTGTCCCTGATCTGGTTGATCCCGTCGTACCTCCTCGTCGTGAACGCGTTCACGAAGAGCGCCGACTACTCGGGCACCCCCTCGTGGTGGCCGACCTCGTGGTCGTTGTTCGACAACATCGCCACCGCCTTCCAGAACGCCAACGTCGGCCAGGGCATGGCGAACAGCCTGCTCTACTCGGTCGTCGGCGCAGGTGCCGCGGTGTTCATCGCGGCGCTGGCGTCCTTCGCGGTCACGATCATGCCCGTCAAGCGCCCGACGTTCTGGTTCTGGGTGATCTACATCGGCACGATCCTGCCGCTGCAGGCGTTCCTGTCGCCGCTGTTCACCGGGTACGCCGCCGCGTCGTTGTTCGACACCCAGTACGGCATGCTGCTCGTGTACGTTGCGCTGACGATCCCGTTCGCGTTCTTCGTGGTGCGCGGGCACATGACCGGCCTGCCGAACGAGGTGCGCGAAGCTGCGTCGCTCGACGGGGCCGGGTGGGTCCGGATGTTCTTCCAGGTCCACCTCCCGCTCTCGACGAGTGCGCTCCTCGCGGCGTTCGTGTTCCAGTTCACGTGGATATGGAACGACCTGCTGTTCGGGTTGACGCTGTCGTCGAGCCCGAACATCCGTCCGGTGATGGCGACGCTCGCCGACCTGACCGGCAACTACTCGACGTACGGGCCGCCGGTGGCGCTCGCCGGAGCGCTCGTCGCGTCCCTGCCGACGATCATCGTGTTCTTCGCGTTCCAGCGGTTCTTCGCCCGCGGGCTGAACCCGACGGCGTGACCACCCGCCTCGCACCACGCCCTCGCTCCGCACACCGATCACCGACCCAGAAGGAAGTCCTGCTCCGATGACCGAAGCCGCCCTCGTCTCCGCCCAGCCCTGGTCCCACCTGGAGGCCCGCGACGGACTCCTCGAGCGGGCCACCGTCGTCGCCGAGACCATCGGCGGCACCCGAGTGCGCGTCCTGCCCGAACCGCTCACCACCGAGCGCGACGGGGTAACGGTGCAGGCCGTGCGACTACTCGTCGACGGACAGCAGCCGGACCCTTCCGCCGCGACGCTCACCGGGCCGGACGGCGACCTCGTCGTCGGCGCCGCTCCGGCTCCCGACGACACGTCCGTCCGGCTCCTGGTCCGCGCGGTCACCGCACCGACCGAGGTGACGCTGTCGCTGCCGGACCTCGGTGTCGAGACGGTCTCGTTCGTGCTGCAGCCACAGCGCGACTGGTCCGTGCACGTCGTGCACCACTCGCACTTCGACTTCGGGTACACCGATCCGCAGACCACGGTGATCTCTGCACAACGGTCGTACCTCGACTCCGCCGTCGAGCTGGCCGCGGCGACCAGCGAATGGCCGGATGCCGCCCGGTTCCGGTGGAACGTCGAGGCGCTCTGGGCGTTCGCGGATTGGGAGCGGCACCGACCCGCTGCGAAGGTCGCCGAGTTCGTCCGGCTGGTGCAGGAGGGGTCGATCGGCCTCAGCGCGATGCCGTACAACCTGCACACCGACACCTGCTCGACCGAGGAACTGCACGAACTCCTCCGCGAGGCCCGCCGCATCCGCGAGCAGTACGGCATCGACTTCACGACCGCGATGCAGACCGACGTCCCCGGCCAGGTCGCCGGCCTGCCCGACGCGCTGCAGGAAGTGGGGGTCCGGTACCTCGCGGTCGCCCACAACTGGGCCGGGCGCTCGATGCCCCACCAGAACGGCGCGCTCGACCTGCCGCGGTTGTTCCGCTGGCGCACGCCCGCCGGCAACTCGGTCGTCGTGTGGATGACCGACAGCCCGCACGGCCTGGCCTACATGGAGGGCCCGATGGTCGGTCTCACCGAGTCGTACGAGGTCGCCGAGACGTACCTGCCCGCCTACCTGACCGCGCTCGCGACCCGTGGGTACCCCTTCCCGCCCGGGGTGTTCGGCGCGCACGGCGAGGAAGCCGAGGGGCGTCCGGGCTACCCGTGGGGGGTCCTGCACCTGCGGACGCAGGGGTTCATGGGCGACAACGGTCCTGCCCGGCTGCACCTCTCCGAGATCGTCCGCCGCTGGAACGAGACGTGGACGTCGCCGAGACTGCGCGTGTCGACGAACGAGGACTTCTTCGCCGAGGCGGAGGCCCGGCACGGCGACGAGCTCGTCACCGTCGAGGGCGACTGGGGCGATTGGTGGGTCGAGGGGGTCGGATCGGCGGCCGTCCCGTTGGCACTCACCCGCGAAGCGCAGGCCACGGTGAGCGATGCCCGGTCCTTCTCGCAGGCAGCCGCGTGGCTCGGCGGCCGGGCGATCCCGACGGAGCGTTCGGACTCGGACGCCACGTACGACGCGATCTCGATGTTCAACGAGCACACGTGGGGCGCCAGCAACTCGTGGACGCACGGCGACGAGGGCTACGACTCGGGTGAACGGCAGTGGCAGTGGAAGGTCGGCCAGGCGCTGACCGGCCACCAGCGGGGCCGTGACCTCGAGGAGCACGCCCTCGTGTACCTGGCCGACACCGTCACGGCGCCCGACGACGCCCTCGTGTCGATCGTCGTCGCGAACGCCTCCGGAAGCGTGCGGACCGGTGTCGTGCGCTTCCTGCTGAAGGAGTCGACGGTTCCACTCGACGGCGACGTCACCGTGCGCGACGGGCGGACCGGCGACCGGCTCGGCACCGTGCTCGAGCCGCAGTCGAACTCGTTGCACCGCGAATCCGGACGTTGGGTCGCCGTGCAGGTCCGCGACGTCCCGGCGTTCGGGTTCGTCCGGATCGACGTGCTGCCGTCCGACAGCGCCCCGGAGGGTCCGCGTGCCCACGAGGCACTGACGACACCGGCCGCCGAGCTCTTCACCCTCGAGAACGCGTTCCTCCGCGTCGCCGTCGATCCGCTGACGTCGACGATCCGGTCCGTCATCGAGCGGGCGACCGGTCGGGAGATCGTCGAGCAGGACGCTCCCGCCGGTTTCAACGGCTACGTCTACGACCAGTACGGCTCCTCCGGGGCCGGCGTGAACCACCTGTCGAACAAGCTGTGGAGCTCGGACCGCCTCGAACTCCTTGCCGGCCGGACCACCGGCGGCCCGGCCGTGCTGGTCGAGCGGGTGTCCGACGCCGTCGAGGAACGGCTTGTCTACCGGTTCGCGGCGGCCGGTGTCGACGGCGTGACGGTCACACTCCGTCTGCGCCACGACGAGCCCCGGCTGCGCATCGAGAACCGTCTCGAGAAGCCGGTGACCCGCACGAAGGAGAGCGCCTTCTTCGCGTTCCCGTTCGCGGCGACCGAGCCGGTCGTCCGGTACGAGGTGTCCGGCGGGGTCACCGGCGACGGGCTGGCGCACGTCCCGGGTGCCCCGCAGCACATGCGTGCCATCCGGAACTGGGTCAGCGTGCAGGACGGTGACGACGCGGTGGTGTGGGTGACGAAGGACGCACCGCTCGTGCACCCCGGCACCATCTCGCTGCCGTACGCGCCCTTCCCGGCGAGCACGAGTCCGACGCGGGCGGCGACCGTGTACTCGTGGTTGCACAACAACGTGTGGGACACGAACTTCCCGATCGAGCAGGGCTTCACCGCGACCTTCGAGTACGCGGTCGGCGTCCGGTCGCACGCGGCCGAGCCCGTCGAGTCCGTCGCCGTGCAGACGACCGCGGACCTCGTGCGGCCCCTCGCCGCCGTGCCCGCGTCCGGCACGGGTGGAGCGGACACGGCGACGTCGGAACTCCTCACGATCAGCGATCCCCGTGTCCGGCTCGTCTCGGTCGTCGCCGGGGACGACGACGCGACCTCGGTCGTCCGGCTCCAGTCCTTCGCGGACGTCCCCGTGGAGGTCGAGCTCGCCTTCGGCGTCCCCGTCCGGACCGTGGTCCGGACGACCTACCTCGGCGACGACACGGGTGCCCCGGTCACGCTGCGCGGCAGCGTCGCGACGACGTCGCTGGCGCCGTTCGAGGCCGCCGCCGTCCGTGTCCGGCGAACGGAAGGAGCGCAGTAGCCACGTGCCGACCGTGGTTCACGGCGCGGCCTCCCGCCGAGCTCGCAGATGAGAGTCCCGGCTGAGGTGCCGGGACTCTCATCACTGCTCGCAGGTCACCGCGATCCGTGGGCGGCCCGACCGGAGATCACCACGGCTCCCGTGTCGGTGTCCTCGGCGGACGGTGCCTCGAACAGGCTGGCGTAGGCGCGGACGGTGCTCCAGCCCGCGATGAGCAGGACGGTACCCGCGGCCGCGGCGATCCAGGGCAGGACGAGTGACCGCTCCCACACGCCCGGGGCGGACAGCCACGCGAGGAAGTTCCCGATGACGCCGCCGGTCGCTCCGAGCAGTACCGCTGTCCGCCGGTCGAGGCTCGACAGTGTGAGCGCGACCGTCACGGCGGTGACCGAGGCGAGCGCGTTGACGAGGTCGGACACGGTGGGCGCTCCTACTCCCCGCTCCCGACGGCGAGCTGCTCGCGACCGGCGCCGGTGGTGACGGCGATCTTGCGGGGCTTCGCCGACTCCTTCACGGGGATCGTGACGCTCAGCACGCCGTTGTCGTACCCGGCGGTGATGCGCGCGGCATCGAGGCCGTCGCCCAGTGTGAGCTGACGGACGTAGGTGCCGGGCTGGCGCTCCCGGGTGAGCCACTGGGAGCCTTCCGGGGCGCCGAGGGTGCGCTCTGCGCGGATGGTCAGGACGGAGCCGTCCACGTCGATGTCGACGGAGCCTGGGTCGATCCCGGGCAGGTCGACATCGAGGACGTAGTGGTCGCCCGTGCGGTAGAGGTCCATCGGCATCGATCGGGGCCCGGCGGTGCCGAGCAGGGAGCCGGCGAGGCGGTCCAGCTCGCGGAACGGGTCGAAGTTCATCGTCATCGAAATCAACTCCTTCGTCTCTGCTGTTGAGTCCCGTCGACTCAACTGTCAACGTTTTAGCACTCGAGCCTGGAGAGTGCCAAAAGAATCCTCGGAAGTCGCTCGGCAAGGGGCAGGGCTCGAGGCGGCGGCGCTCCGGCTCGTCGTCGGTCGGTGTCGTCACCCGGTCCGTGCAGCACGCGCGCGATGACGTCCCTCGAAGACGGGGCGACCCACAGACCTGAGGGTCGGTCACGCACTGCCAGCATGGGGCCGTGGGCAGACAGCGCAAGAAGAACCGTCGGCCGCGTGGCGTCTCCACGTCCGTCGGAGCCGGGGTGGAGATCACGGAGCCGCGCAGCGGGACACTGGCCGTCGTGGCCGGTGCCGTCGCGCTCGTCGCGGCGTTCTTCCTCGGCATCCAGTCCGACGTCGTGGTGTCCGTCGTCGAGCCGGACGACGACGTGCAGCGAGTGCTGTGGCGCATCGCAGTGATCGTCATCGGGGTCGTCGTCACGGTGTTCGCCGTCCTGACCGTGCGCGACATGACCGTGCCGGACGGTCGGATCGATCGGTACGCCGGCCCGGCGTTGATCGTCAGCGCGTTGGGCATCACCGGGGTGAGCACCCTGTGGTCCTTGCTCGTCGCCGTGTCCGCCACCGGAGCGGCACTGCCGCCGGATGCGATCGGCTACATCGGCAACGCGACGGTGCTCGGCGTCCTGCTCGGCCTCGGGATCGTCGCGGCCGCGTGGTCGCTGCGCGCGTACAGCGCCGTCCTCGAGGTGTTCCGACACGGGCGTCCCGGGAGTCGTCCGAAGGCGCTGGTCGCGATCGCCATCGTGATCGTCTTCGTACTCGTGGTGCCCGTCTCGAACGCGTTCCGCGCCTGACCCGGATCCGGTGGTTCCGCATCGGTACCATCGAGGGATGCGCCAGCACCCGCCGTTCCGAGCCGACGTCGTCGGCAGCTTCCTCCGCCCCGCCCCCGTGCAGGAGGCCCGCGCGGCCTTCGCCGAGCGCCGCATCGACGCCGCCGAGCTCCGTACCGTCGAGGACGACGCGATCCGCGCGCTCATGGACGCACAGCACGCCGCCGGACTGCAGCTCGCCACCGACGGCGAGGCACGACGCGCCTGGTGGCACCTCGACTTCTGGGGAGGCCTGAACGGCGTCGAGGTCGTCGAGCTCGACCACGGCATCGCGTTCCAGGGCGTCACCACCACGCCGAAGGGCATGCGCGTCACGGGCCCGGTGTCGTTCCCGGCCGACCACCCCTTCGTCGCCGACGCCGCGTTCGTCGTCGCCGAGGCCACCGCGCGCGGCCTCACCCCGAAGTTCACGATCCCCGCGCCGACCGTGTTCGACTTCCGGCTCGACGCCGACCAGATCCGCACGGACCACTACGACGGCCGCGACGCCATCACCGAGGACCTCGTGCAGGCCTACCGGGACGCGATCGCCGCCCTCTACGCCGCCGGCGTCCGGTACCTGCAGCTCGACGACACCGCGTGGGCGTACGCCTGCTCGGACGCCGAGATGGCGAAGGCCCGCGAGCGGGGGATCGAGACCGACGGCATCGCCGAGCGGTTCTCGTCGATCATCCGGCGCGTGCTCGACGGCCGCCCGGAGGACCTCGTCGTCACCACGCACGTGTGCCGCGGCAACTTCCGGTCGACCTGGATCGCCTCGGGCGGGTACGAGCCGGTCGCCGAGCAGCTCCTCGGCAACACCGGCTACGACGGGTTCTTCCTGGAGTACGACAGCGACCGTGCCGGCGGCTTCGAGCCCCTGCGGTTCCTGCCCGAGGGCGACCAGGTCGTCGTGCTCGGGCTCGTCACCTCGAAGACCGGCGAGCTCGAGGACCAGGCGGTCATCGAGCAGCGCATCCGGGACGCCGCCGAGTACGCGCCGCTCGGGCAGCTCGCGCTCAGCCCGCAGTGCGGGTTCGCCTCGACGGAAGAGGGCAACGTGCTCACCGAGGACGAGCAGTGGGCGAAGGTCCGCAGCGTCGTCGACGTCGCCGACCGTGTCTGGCGCTGACACACGGTAGCGTCGACGACGGCCTGTCCCCGACCCGGATCGAGCAACGATGCCTGACGTCCACCGCCCCGCCGACGACCGCTACGAGCGACTCCCGTACCAGCGTGTGGGGAGGAGCGGCCTGCTGCTGCCGCGCATCTCGCTCGGGCTGTGGAACAACTTCGGTGCCGACCGAGCCCTCACCACGCAGCGCGACATCCTGCTGCACGCGTTCGACCGTGGGGTCACCCACTTCGACCTGGCGAACAACTACGGTCCGCCGCCCGGCGCCGCCGAGGAGCAGTTCGGTCGCGTCCTCGAGTCGGACCTCCGCCCGTTCCGCGACGAGATCGTGGTGTCGACGAAGGCCGGCTACGACATGTGGCCGGGACCGTACGGCAACTGGGGCTCGCGCAAGTACATGCTCGCCTCGCTCGACCAGTCCCTCGGACGCCTCGGGCTCGACTACGTCGACGTCTTCTACTCGCACCGCCCCGACCCCGAGACTCCCATCGAGGAGACGGTCGGCGCCCTCGTGACCGCGGTCCGCTCGGGCAAGGCGCTCTACGCCGGCATCTCGAACTACGACCCGGCGCAGACGGCTGCCGCGGCCGAGGCGCTCGCCGCCGAGAACATCCACCTGCTCATCCACCAGCCGCGCTACAACATGTTCGACCGGGTCCCCGAGGACGGGCTCTTCGACGAGCTGCTCCGTCTCGGCACCGGCGCGATCGTGTTCTCACCGCTGGCCGGCGGGCTCCTGACGGACCGGTACCTCGACGGCTCGGTGCCGGTCGGGTCGCGTGCGGCCGAGGGCCGCTGGTTCGGCGCGGACCGGATCGACGACGAGTACCTGACGACGGCGCGGGCCCTCAACGACATCGCGGCGGCGCGTGGGCAGACGCTCGCGCAGCTCGCGATCACGTGGGTGCTCCGGCAGCAGGCGGTCACCTCCGCGCTGGTCGGGGCCTCGAGCGTCCGGCAGCTGGACGGCACGCTCGACTCGCTCGACGGTGCTCCGCTCACCGACGAGGAGCTCGCGGCAATCGACGCGCTGGTGCCGCGCGGCTGAGCCGCGGGGCGCCCTCGACGTGACCAGGTGACGGACTGGAGGCGCGGTGCCAGCTGGCACCGCGCCTCCAGTCCGGATCCTGGTCGCGTGGGCCAGGATGGTGCCATGACGGACGACGACGCGATGGTCCACCCGGAGATCCCGCCGAGCGGAGACGGATGCGTCGAGTGCGACGCGACCGGCTCGTGGTGGGTCCACCTGCGGCGGTGCGCCGCCTGCGGCCACGTCGGGTGCTGCGACGACTCGCTGAACACCCACGCGACCCGGCACTGGGAGGACACCGGGCACGCGGTCATCCAGAGCTTCGAACCCGGGGAGACCTGGTCCTGGGACTACCGGGATGACACCCGGTCCGAGGGGCTGGAGCTCGCGGCACCGACCAGCCACCCCGTGACGCAGGCAGTCCCCGGGCCGGCGGACCGCCTTCCCGGGGACTGGTTGGAACTGCTCGGCGGATCGCGCTGATCCGCCGCGGCCGTCAGACGGCCGCGGTCGCCTCGTCGCGGTGGGGGAGCTTCCACCCCGGGCGCACGAAGTGGCAGGTGTACCCGGCAGGGTACTTCTCGAGGTAGTCCTGGTGCTCCTCCTCGGCCTCCCAGAAGTCACCGGCGGGCTCGACCTCGGTGACGACCTTGCCGGGCCAGATGCCCGAGGCGTCGACGTCCGCGATGGTGTCCAGGGCGACCTGGCGCTGCTCGTCGGAGGTGAAGAAGATCGCCGAGCGGTAGCTGCGGCCGACGTCGTTGCCCTGCCGGTCCTTCGTCGACGGGTCGTGGATCTGGAAGAAGAACTCCAGCAGGTCCCGGTACGAGATCACGGACGGGTCGAAGACGATCTCGACGGCCTCGGCGTGGTCGCCGTGGTTGCGGTACGTGGCGTTCGGGGTGTCGCCACCCGAGTAGCCGACGCGGGTGCTGATGACGCCGGGGCGTCGACGGAGGAGCTGCTGCGCTCCCCAGAAGCACCCGCCGGCGAGGATGGCGGTTTCGGTGGTGGTCATGCTGGCCTCCTTGGGGTCGTGCCGCTGGCTGTGGCACCACGGGGTGCAACCGGCGACGGGGGTGTCGTGTTCCCGTGCGCGTCAGGCGGTCGTGTCCCGCAGCGCGTCGAGGGCGGCGACGTCCTCGGCGGACAGCACGAAGTCGACGTCGGCGTTTGCGGCGATCCGCTCCGGCGTCGTGGACTTCGGCAGCGGCAGGACGTCCTTCTCGAGCAGGTAGCGGATCGCGACCTGGGCGACGGACTTGTCGTACTTCGCCGCGATCTCGGCGATCTGCTCGTTGTCGAGCAGCCCACCCGTGGCGAGCGGTGAGTACCCCTCGGTGAGGATGTCGTGCTCCCGGTCGAACGCCGTCGTGGCGTCCTGGGTGTTGCCGATGAACCAGCGGATCTGGTTGGCGTGCGGGACGACGTCGGTGCGGCCGAGCAGGTCCTCGAGGTCCGCGACCTCGAAGTTCGAGACACCGATGGAGCGCGTCCGTCCGGCGTCGTAGAGCTCTTCGAAGACCTTCCAGACCTCGACGTTGCCGTCACGGTGGTCGGACCCGATGTCGCCCCACGGCCACGGCGCGTGGATGAGGTACAGGTCGACCACGCCGAGGTCGAGGTTGCGGCTCGACGTGTCGAACGCCTCGCGTGCGCCGGCCGCGGTCTTGATCTCGGCGGGGAGCTTCGTGGTGATGAAGACCTCGTCGCGCGGGACGCCGCTGTCGCGGACGGCATGGCCGACGCTCGCCTCGTTGCCGTACGCGAGCGCGGTGTCGATGTGGCGGTAGCCGAGGTCGAGGGCGGTCTTCGTGGCGTCGTAGGCGTCGTCGCCGGACGGGATCTGCCACGTGCCGAAGCCGATCTTGGGGATGTGCAGGCCGTTGGACAGGGTGAACGTGTCGATGAGTGCGGGCATGACCCGGACAGTACGCCGGGGCGGTTCGGCGAACGTCACGAGACGCAACCGGACGACGGACTGGAAGCACGGTGCGGGCCGGCACCGCGCCTCCAGTCCGCAGGTGCGCAGCCGGACGACGACCGCTCGTGGTGCGCCGTGCGCAGTCGTCGTCAGACCGCGCAGGCGCGCGGCGCGGCCGCGCCTACGGGCAGACGACCGCGACGGATCCAGTCGGCGTGGTCTCGGGCACGGCAGCGGGAGCCGCCGGTGTCGGCACCGCGTTCGAGCGCCGCAGCCCCATCGAGACGAGCACGACCGCGCCGATCACCGCGACGGCGCCCGCGAGCCAGAAGTCGGCGGCGAGTCCGAACGACGACACCGCGACGCCACCGAGCACCGAGCCGGCCGCGATCGCGAGCTGGATCGTCGTGACGAACAGCGCGAGGCCCGTCTCGGACCCGGCCGGCGACGCCGTGGACATCCAGGTCTGCATCCCGAGCGGCAGCGCACCCCAGACGAGTCCCCACACCACGAGCAGGATGAACACGCCGACGACGGAGTTCGCGAGCAACGGCAGGAGGACGACCGACACGGCGAGGACGACCTTCGCGACACCGATGGTGCCGAGCACGGTGCGGCCGAGCGTGAAGCCGGCGGTGAAGTTCCCGACGATGCCCGCGATGCCGAACACCAGGAGCGCGAGCGTGATCGTGTCCGGGCCGACGCCGACGAGGTCCTGCAGGTACGGGGCGACGTACGTGTACGCGGCGAACTGCGCCGTGAAGAGGAACGCGGCGGCGATGAGGCCGACCCGTGCGCGGGGAACGCGGAGCAGCGATCCGAGGGTGCCGAACCGGACCCGCTGCAGCGCCGGGATCCGCGGCAGCATCGCGAGCTGGAGCACCAGGGCGACGAGACCGAGGACGCCGCCGATCACGAACGCGAGCCGCCAGGTCGCGAGCGACGACACCAGGGCGCCGAGGGGCAGGCTCACCACGGTCGCGACGGAGACGCCGGCGGTGATGAGCGACGTGGCACGGATGGTGGCCTCGGGGCGGACGAGTCGACCGGCGATCCCGGCCCCGATCGCCCAGAAGCCGCCGATGCCGACGCCGAGCAGCATGCGCGCGACGAGCAGCACCGTGAAGTTCGGCGCGATCGCGGCCAGCCCGTCGGCGACCACGAGCAGGATCGTCAGGGAGACGAGCACCACACGGCGGTCGAGACGTGAGGTCAGGACCGTCACGACCGGGGCCGCGACGGCACCGACGAGCCCGGTCGCGACGACCATCAGCCCGGCGGTGCCGATGCCGACGTCGAGGTCGCGGGCGATCGCGGGGAGGAGCCCGATCGGGAGGAACTCGGAGAGGACGAGGACGAACGATCCGAGTGCGACGGACACGACGCTGAGCCACCCACGGCGCGCTGCTGACGAGGTCATGCGGACGACAAGCAGCCGCCGGGGCGGTCCATTCCCGTCAGGCGTCGACCGGTGCGTGCTCCCCGACGACGGCGACGGTCTTCCCGGTGGCGACGGACTCCTGCGCCGCGAGCACGATCGACAGCGTCCGGAGCCCCACGTGCACGTCCGGCTGCGGCTGCTCGCCCGTGCGGACGGCGTCGAGGAAGGTGCGGAGCATCGCCTCGTCGAGGTCGGCACCGTAGCGGGACTCGATCGGCAGACCGGTCTCGGCGGCGAGTCCGTGGGCGGCCGGCCCGAAGAAGTCCAGCGACACGGTGCCGCCCGTCCCGGCGACGTCGAGCGTCAGGCCACCCCACACCGGCGACGTGTCGGGCTTGCTCCACGAGCAGTCGATGCCCGCGACGACGCCGTTCTCGTAGGTGATGGTGACGAGCCCCGCGGTCTCGGCGCTGGCCCGGCCGGCGTGCAGGGTCCGGTTCGCGACCGCCGTGACCGACACGGGAGCCGAGCCCATCAGCCCCTCGAGCAGGTCCGCGATGTGCACGACGTGGTCGACGAGCGCGCCGCCGCCGGAGAGCTCCGGCTCGGTGAACCAGGAGCGCGTGAGCGGGAGCATGCCGTTGTTCGCCCCGCGGACCGAGAACAGCTGCCCGAGGGCGCCGGACTCGTGCGCGGCCCGGAGCTTCCCGAACGCCGAGGCGAAGCGGACGGGGAACGCGACCATGAGCATGACACCAGCGGCCTCGACGGCGTCGCGCATCGCGATGCCGTCCTCCCACGTGGTGGCGAGGGGCTTCTCACAGAGGACGTGCGCGCCGGCGGCGGCAGCGGCCTCGACGAGTTCGCGGTGCCGGGCGTTCTCGCTCGTCACGACGACGGCGTCCGGACCCCAGGCGAGGAGCTCCTCGTACGACTCGACGTAGTCGACCCCGAGCGCCGCGGCGACATCGGCGCCGCGGAGCTCCACGATCGACGACCCGGTGCTGACGCCGTCCGGGTCGGAGCCGCGGACCTCGACGCCCGGCATCGCGGCCAGGGCTGCGAGGTACCCGATGGCGTGGGTGTGGGCGAAGGACATCACGGCGATCTTGAGGTCGGTCATGCGAGCACCTCCGTGGTGGTCGGGGCCAGGTCGACGGGCTGCCCGGTCTCGAGCGACTCGAGCGCCGCGTTCGCGATCCGGACGGCTGCGACACCGTCCTGGGCGGTCACCCGCGGTGCTGCGCCGCCGGCGAAGGCCGCGACGAACTCCTGCAGCTCCGCGCCGTACGGGTCGTCGGCGGGGTCGACCTGCGGCAGGAAGCCGTCCATCGCCTCCGGTGCCGCGAGGTCGGCGACGTAGTCCTGCTCCGCACGCGACGAGTGCGACAGGCTGCCGAGCGTCCCGGTGACCGAGTACTCGGTGGAGAACCCGAGGTGCTGCGGACCCCAGATGCCCGCGACGTGGCTGATCGCACCGGACGCGTGGGTGAGCAGCACGTGCGCCGCCTCGACCGGCTCGGCGTCGGTGCCGCCTCGGACGCTGACCGCGGAGACCCGGACGACCTCGCCGGCGACCCAGCGGGCGATGTCGATGTCGTGGATCATCTGGTCCATCACGATGCCGCCGGACAGTGCACGGTCGGCGAACCACGGCGTGCGCGTCGGGAACGCCCCGGACCGCACGAACCGCAGGACGGCCAGGTCGCCCAGGAGGCCCGTGGTGACGGCCTCCTTGAGGCGCACGTACGCGGGGAAGAAGCGCACGACGTGGGCCGGGTACAGCTGTCGGCCCGCGTCCCGAGCGAGGTCCACCAGCTCCGCCGCGTCGGCGTCGGTGCGGGCGAGCGGCTTCTCCGACACGACGTCCTTGCCGGCCGCGAGCGCGGCACGGACGACCTCGGCGTGCGCGAACGTCGGGGTGACGACGTCCACCAGGTCGGCGGTGGCGAGCAGCTCGTCGAGCGAGTCGACGACGGTGATCGAGGTCCCCGCGGCCGAGGCGGCGGGGGCGAACGCCGCCGCGAGTTCCGGGGCGCCGTCCTGCGCGTACACGACGACGGAGCCGAGCCGCAGCAGGCCGGGCATGTGGGCGTAGGCGATGCCGCCGGCGCCGACGAGGCCGATCCGGGGGGAGGTGTCGGACATCAGGGTTCCTTCACGGGAGGGTGGTGGACGGGGGAGTTGACGAGGAGGGCGGCACCGGCGAGTCCTGCTCCGGCGCCGACGAGCGACTGCTCGATCGCCGGGACGGACCGCCACTGCAGGCGTTCGGCGACGGCCGCGCGCAGCGGGGCGAGGAGCCGCTCCCCGGCCTCGCCGAGCCCGCCGCCGATGACGATCGCGTCCGGGTCGAGGACGGCGGTGAGCATGACGACCCCGGTGGCGAGGGCGTCGACGGCGTCGTGCCACACGCGGTCCGCGACGGGGTCGGTGCCGACGAGTTCGGTGACCTCGCGGGTGTTCGCGGCGAGGGAGCCGCCGGCTTCCCGGTAGCGACGCAGGACGTTGCCGGCGGAGGCGTACACCTCGACGCAGCCGCGCTGGCCGCACGTGCAGAGCTCGCCGCCCGGGACGACGGGCACGTGCCCGAACTCACCCGCGCCGCCCGTGGCACCGTGCACGATCGCGCCGCCGGTGACGATCGTCGCCGCGATGCCGGTGCCGATCGGGATGAAGACGAACTCGTCGACCGACCGTCCCGCGGCACCACGGGCCGCTCGTTCGGCGCGCGCAGCCGCACGCGCGTCGTGGTCGAGTGCGACGGGGACGCCGAACCGGTCGGCCAGGAGGTCCGCGACGGGCAGGTCCGCCCACCCGAGGTTCACGGCCAGGGCCACGCGACCGCGCTCGGCGTCGACGAGTCCGGGGGAGCAGAGCCCGATGCCGGAGAGGGACCGGCCCGAGGCGGTGGCGCTCGCCGCGAGCTGGTCGACGAGGGCGGTGACGGCGGCGAGGGCGACTCCGCCGGGCAGTCCCGGATCGGTCGCGCCCACGGGGAATGTGGGGACGGTGGCGCGGTCGAGGACCGTGCCGTCGGCGTCGAACAGGGCGCCCTTGACGGTCGTGCCGCCGATGTCCACCGCGACGACGGCCATCAGGCGCTCCGCACCGTGCGGTCGTCGGACACCGTGGCCCGGCGGACGAGTTCGTCGATCCGGGTCGGGGCGAGGACCTCGTCGAGCGCGAGCACCACGCCGCCGTGCACGCCGGCGTCACGGGGTGCCCGGCTGGCCCGGACGTCGAGGTCGTCGGCCACGAGGGGCAGGCACATCCGGTACAGCTCGCTCCGGATCGCGGCGACGAGCGGTGGTGACGCCGACATGGCGCCGGCGAGCACGACCTCGCGCGGGTTGAAGAAGTTCGCGATCCCGGCGAGGACCCGACCGATCAGGGCCCCGGCGGTGCGGAGCTCCTCGACGACGGCGGCGTCGCCCTGGGCCCCGAGCCGGAGCAGGTCCGCGGTGGTGGCGACGTCGTGCCCGGCGGCGCGGAGCCGGGCGATGATCGCACCGGCCGAGGCAACGGACTCCAGGCAGTTCGGCACCCCGCAGGTGCACCCGATCACCGACGTGCCGTCCACCGAGGTGTGCGAGACCTCGCCGGCGGCGCCGCCGACACCGCGGTGGAGCCGTCCGCCGGCGATGACCCCGCCGCCGATGCGGGTGCCGAGCTTCACCGCGACGAGGTTCGACCGCTCCGGCGGTTCGGTGTCGGAGCGCTCGGCGAGCGCGATGAGGTTGGCGTCGTTCTCGACGAGCACGGGGGCGTCGGTGTGCGAGGCGAACAGCGAGCCGAGCGCGACGTCGTGCCAGGTCGGTTCGAAGCTCGGGGTGACGATGCGCCCGCTCGGGTACGCGATCGGTGCCGGGACCCCGATCGCGGCCCCCTGGAAGTTGTCCACGGCCAGCCCGCACTCCGCGGCGAGGGTCTCGAAGCGCCGCCACAGTTCGGCGACGGCACCGGCGGGTCCGTCGTCACGGGGGAGCGGTGCGGAGGACCGGGTGTCGTCGGAGTCGGCGAGCGTCCGGCCGGCCAGGTCGCTCAGCACGATGCGCGTGTGGTTCGCCCCGAGGTCGGCCGCGGCGACGAACCCCGCGGTGCCGTCGAGCTCGAGTCGTCGGGCCCGGCGTCCACCGCGCGACCCCTCGGCGCCGACCTCGTGCACCAGGCCGAGGTCGACGAGCGCATCGACGCGCAGTCCGACGGTGGACGGTGCCAACCCGGTGGTGCGGGCGAGGACCGACCGCGAGGACGACTCGCCGCCACGGATCAGGCGCAGGACGTCCCCGACGGACCCGGGCACGGGCTCGACGTCCTGGTAGAGGCGGTGGTTCATGGCGTCATGCTAGCCCGGAGTTGCGTCGATGTTCGAATGAAGTGCGCCGAAGAATGACTATTTACTTTTCGTCATCGACGAGTAATGTCTCGGAAACACACGATTCCTAGCGTTCAACGAAGAACGAAGGAGGCACCAATGCCGAGTGCTGTGGCAGCACCACCCCGCTCGTCACTCGAGCGCAAGGAGGGACGAGCGGGCTACGCCCTGATCGCTCCGACGAGCATCCTGTTGGCGTTGTTCTACCTATACCCACTGGTCCAGACCGTCGGGTACTCGTTCACGAACTGGAACCCCGCGACCGGCGCGGCCGGGGACTTCGTCGGGCTCGCCAACTTCGCCGGCCTCCTGCAGGACGACGAGTTCCTGCAGGCCGCCGGCAACACCGCGCTGTACGTGGTGATCGTCGTCCCCGTGACGATGGTCCTCGGGCTCTTCTTCGCCGCGCTCCTCGCCCAGCCGTTCCGCGGCCGCGGGGTCTACCGCGCCCTGCTCTTCGTGCCGTACATCGCCCCGATCGTCGGCAGCGCGCTCATCTTCAGCTTCATCCTGTCGCCCCTCGGTGGCCTGGTGAACGGCGTGATCACCTCGCTCGGCGGGCCGCCGATCGGCTTCCTCAACTCGGAACCCTGGGCGCTCGTGAGCGTCATGGTGTTCTCGATCTGGCAGGGCGTCGGCTACGCGATGATCATCTACTCCGCCGCCCTGACGAACATCCCGGCCAGCTACCACGAGGCCGCGACGCTCGACGGTGCCGGGCCGGTCCGCCGCTTCTTCACGATCTCGCTGCCGCTGGTCGCCCCCACCACGGGGTTCCTCGCGGTGACCGGCGTGATCAGTGCGCTGCAGGTGTTCACCCAGGTCTACGTCCTCACCCAGGGCGGCCCGCTCGGGTCGACCGAGACGATCCTCTACTACATCTACCAGCAGGGCTTCGTCTTCTTCCACGGCGGCTCCGCGAGCGCAGCGGCCGTCGTCCTCCTCCTCGTCGGCATCATCGTCGCCGTCATCCAGCTGCGGTTCATCAACCGTCGCGACCCGATCGAGCTCACCTAGGAGACCGACGTGACCCACTTCGAAGCCGACGCGCCCTTCGCGGGCGCACCACGGGCCTCCAGGCAGCTCGCCACCGGAACGGTGGCCGTCCTCCGTCGGAAGCGACCGTTCCGCGCGCGCTGGCGGAAGACCAGCCCGGCGGTCCTCCGCCACGTGATCCTCATCGTCGCGGTGGTGCTGTTCTTCGGCCCGTTCCTCTGGATGGTGCTGACGAGCTTCAAGTCCTCCGCCGAGGCGCTCGCGTTCCCGCCGAGCTTCCTGCCGCGCGAGTGGCGGTTCGACAACTACACGAAGGTGTTCGACGTCGCCCCGTTCGGCATCTACTACCTCAACTCGACGATCGTCGCGGTGCTCACCACGGCCGGGCAGATCGTCACGAGCCTCGCCGCGGGCTTCGCGTTCTCCCGCCTGCACTTCCCGGGCAAGAACGTCGTGTTCGTCATCCTGCTCGCCGCGCTGCTCGTGCCGTTCGAGGTCGTCTTCACGCCCCTCGTCAGCCTGCTCTCGTCGCTCGGCTGGCTCGACAGCTACCAGGGCCTCATCGTCCCGAACATCCCGTCCATCCTCGGGGTGTTCCTGTTCCGGCAGTTCTTCACCTCGTTCCCGGCCGAGATCGAGGACGCGAGCCGGGTCGACGGTGCCGGCGTCTGGCGGCGGATGTGGTCCGTCGTGGCACCGATGGCAACGCCGATGATCGGATCGTTCGCGGTCCTGTCGTTCGTCTACAACTGGAACAACTTCTTCTTCCAGTTCCTGGTCGCCACGAAGACCGAGTTCTTCACGGTCTCGGTCGGCCTCACCCAGCTGCAGTCCGCGAACGCCGCCGAGAGCTTCAACCTGCTCATGGCCGGCTCGACGCTGGCGATCCTGCCGGTGTTCGTCGTGTTCCTGATCTTCCAGAAGCAGATCGTGTCGGCCATGGCCGGCGGTCTGCGCTGAGAACCCAGCGCTCCACCTCCCTGCACCCTCCCCAGCGGTCCGGAAAGGACACCTTCCATGCGATCACGAATGCTCGGCGTGGCAGCACTCGCCATCGGCGTCGCCGTCACCCTGTCGGCCTGCTCCGGCGGGTCGGTCACCGGCAACAGCGGTGACTCCGGCGGCAAGACCCAGATCACCGTCTGGCACAACTACACGGGCGACCAGGCCACCGAGGCCAAGAAGCTCATCCAGGAGTACAACGACTCCCAGGACAAGGTCGAGGTCACCGCCCAGTACGCGGCCCAGAGCGACCAGTTCGACGCGAAGCTCATCAACGCGCTGAAGAACGACACCGGCCCGAACATGGTGCTGGGCGACAGCACGCCGCAGAAGATCGGCCAGGTCGTCGAGACCGGGAAGGTCGTCCCGCTGGACGACTACCTGTCCGACTCCGACTCGTCGATCACCACGAAGAGCTTCACCGAGGGCATGCTCGCCACCGGCAAGTTCGAGGGCAAGACCTACACGCTCCCCACGGACATCGGCGACTACGCCGTCGTCTACAACAAGCAGATGTTCAAGGAGGCAGGGATCACCGACACCCCGACCACCTGGGCCGAGCTGCAGGCGGACGCGAAGAAGCTCACCAAGGGCACCACGCAGTACGGCATGTACCTGCCGATCGGCACCGGTGAGTGGCCGGTGTTCACCTACCAGTCGATGCTCTGGAGCGCCGGCGGGGAGTTCATGAACGAGGACAACACGAAGGTCGAGTTCAACAGCGACGCCGGCGTGAAGGCCCTGAAGGCGTGGACCGACATGCTCGAGGACGGCAGCGCCTACCCGCAGTCGCTCATGACGTCGACGTCGAACGGTGGCACGCCCGCGCTCACCGCGAAGAAGGCGGCGATGGCCATCACCGGCGCGTACGACCTCGGCACGCTCGACGAGGCGCTCGGCAAGGAGAACGTCGGCGTCTTCGCCCTGCCCGGCATCGAGCAGAACGCGGCGAACCTCGGCACGAACAACTCGTACCTGCTCGACGGCTCGAAGGCCGAGAAGGACGCCTCGTGGGACTTCATGCAGTGGTGGCTGAGCCCGAAGGTCGAGGCCAAGTGGGACATCGCGACCGGCCTGCTCCCCGCGAACACGGCGACGAACGACGACGCCACCTGGAAGAAGCACCTCGCCGACAACCCGCGGATCACGGCGTTCGCGGACGAACTCGCCTACGCGAAGTCGCGGCCGTCGATCGTCGCGTACGGCGAGGTCAGCGAGGCACTGTCGAAGGAGCTCGAGAAGGCGATGCTCCTGAAGGAGAGCCCGGAGGACGCGCTCGCCACCGCCGAGAAGAAGGCGCAGGCGGTCCTGGACGCGGCTGACTGAGTCGGCTGCGGTCGCGTGACGCGACCGTGTGACGGACTGGAGGCGCGGTGCCGGCTGGCACCGCGCCTCCAGTCGTCCGTGTGGTCGCGTCGGCGAGACGCCGCTGCGGGCTCGAGACACAGTCACGTCGGCGAGACACCGCCGGATCCGACGGCGTCTCGATGGGGATCGGGTGTCTCGGTGAGCGCGCGGTGTCAGCAGCCGAGCAGGTCAGGCGTCGAGCGCCGCGCGCGCTGCGCGCACGACGTCGAGGTCGGTCAGGAAGTGCGCGGAACCGTCGTCGGCACCGCCCATCGGGACGCCGGCGTGTGCGCTGTCGGGCGCCGGCCGCTTGGCCGAGAGGTGCACGGCGGCAGCACCGGTGGCGACGAGTGCGGGGACGTCGGCCGGGGTGACGCCCGCGCCGGCCATGACCTGCACCGAGCCGGCCGCGGCGACCATGCGGGTGATGATGTCGGCACCGGCGACCGCGGTGGGGGCGGCGCCGGAGGTCAGGACCCGGGTGAACCCGAGCGCCTCGAGCGTCGCGACGGCGGCGACGGGGTCCGCCGCGTGGTCGATCGCGCGGTGCAGCGTGACCTCGGCGGCAGCGCTGACGGACCGTGCCGCGTCCACGAACCGGGCGAGCACGTCGAGGTCGAGCGAACCGTCCGGTCGCAGGGCACCGACGACGACACCGGCCGCGCCGGAGCGGAGGACCGTGCGGGCCTCGCGCAGCATGAGGTCGATCTCGTCGGCGTCGTAGACGAAGCCGCCGGGACGGCAGCGGACGAGCGCGTGTGCCGGGATCCCGGTCTCGTGCGTCGTCTCGACGAGCGCCTGGGAGGGTGTGAGCCCGCCGAGCTCGAGGCCGACGCAGAGCTCGACCCGGTCGGCGCCGCCGTCGCGTGCGACGATCGCGCCCGCGGGGGAGGTGACGGCGATCTCGAGTGCGACGGTCGTGCTCATGCAGGGTCTCCGAGGGGCTGGTCCGAGGCCGGGATGATCCTGGCGGTCAGGTCCGGTGCCTCGGGGAACACTCGATCGTAGGGGAACAGGGGGCGTTCGATCCTGTGGTGCCCGAGCCGCTCGAGGTCCTGGTCAACGCCACCCGGGGTCAGCGCGAGCATCCAGTCGGCGGCCATGTCGAACAGCTCCGGCTCGAGGTACCCGATCTTCACGATGACGACGTCCGCGTCGCGTGGCGCGAGGTCGAGGTCGGTGAAGTCGTGCTCGTGGTGGTACGGCTTCCGGAACTTCGTCAGGATGGCGAACACGCTGCCGACCTGCAGGACGACCTCGGTCTCGGCGTCGCGGTCGCCGTGCTTGATCGCGTGCACCCGGCCGGTCATCGTGATCGGTCCGGCGTGCACGGCGTCGACCGTCGCCCCGGCGGTCACGGTGACCGTCGCGCCGACACCGGCCTCGACGGCTGCGGCGACGGCTTCGGCACCGGGCACACTGGCGTAGATCACGGTCGGGCCGTCCGCTGCGGCGAAGGACGGGTGGGCGAGCACCTGCGTGAGCCCCCAGGTCATGTCGCCGGAACCGCCGGCCGTCGGGTTGTCGCCCGAGTCGGAGACGAAGAACGGCCGCGCTGCGCCCGGTGCGAGCGCGGCGGCGAGGCACTCGTCGAAGGAGCCCGTCGGCGCCACGAACACGAAGTCCTCGCGGACGTCCCAGAACGCGCGGGCCAGGCGCTCGGCACCGGCTGCCACGACGTCCGAGGACCAGCCGGTGACGACCGTGACGGCCCGGTCGCGCGGCTGGTCGGCCCAGGCGTACCCGACCCAGATCGCGGCGTCGAGCACGCCCTCGGTCGCCTCGACCTCGGGCACCTGCGCGTACAGCGACGCCGCGGGCTCGATGCGGGTGGAGGTCTGCTCGCCGGGCAGCAGGACCGGGATCGGGATCCACGCCTTCACGGGACGCTGCGCCCCGACCGGACGGGTGGTGAGCACGTCGACCAGGTTCCGGACGGCGCGCTCCTTCGTCTCGAGGGCGTCTTCGTGCGGAGCCATCCGGTAGCAGGTGACGAGGTCGACCTGGTGGGCCAGCTCGCGCGTGACGTTGCCGTGCAGGTCCATCGACGCCGACACGATGACGTCGGGGCCGATCACGGCGCGGATGCGTCCGAGCAGGTCGGTCTCGGCGTCGTCCAGCCCCTCGACGACCATCGCACCGTGGATGTCGTACCAGAGGCCGTCCACGTGCTCGGCGTCGACGATGGCCTGCAGCCGGGTCACGATCTCGTCGGCGAGCTCCTCGTACGCCTCCCGCGCCACGATCCCGCCGGGCAGGGAGTGGCCGATGAGCGCCCCGCGGAAGTCGGCGGCCATCGAGGACAGGAACGGGTACCGCGCCACGACCTCGTCCCCGCGGTCCGGGTGGAACGCCGGGGCGAGGGTCCGCGTCGGGGTGAACGTCGAGGTCTCGATGGCGAGGCCCGCGATGGCGATGACCGGGCGGCGGGTGGCGGGGGCTGCGGGGACGTGGTCAGACACGGACGCTCCTGTTCCTGGTGGTGGACTGCGGGATCGGGGCGGACAGCTGCTCGAGCGAGGCGGCGAGGCCGCGCTGCAGGGCGAACTGTCCGGCGCCGACGAGACCCGCGTCGGCGCCGAGCGACACCGGCTCGATGGCGAGGTGCTGCGTCATCAGCGGGTGGCAGCTCTCGTAGAGCTGGCTCCGCACGGCGGCGATGAACGGATCGAGGGTGGACAGGATGCCGCCGAGGTAGACGGCGTCCGGGTTGAAGAAGTTCACGTTGGCGGCGAGGACCTCGCCCAGGTAGCGGCCGGCCAGGCGCACGGCACGGGTGGCCTCGGGGTGCGCGTCGGAGGCGAGCCGGACCACGTCGGCGGTCGAGGTGACGTCGACCCCGGCGGACGACAGGATCCGGACGAGGGCGGCCCCGGAGGCCACGGTCTCCAGGCACCCGGTGTTGCCGCACGAGCACGGGGTGTCGCCCGCGGCGTCGATCCGCACGTGCGTGATGTCCCCCGCCGCTCCCGTCGACCCGCGGTAGAGCCGCCCGTCGATGACGATCCCGGCGCCGATCGCCGACCCGGCCTTGATGGTGATCGTCTGGCGTCGAGCGGGGTCCTGCACGGTCTGCTCGCCCGCGGCCATGCAGTTCGCGTCGTTGTCCACGATCGCGGGCAGGCCGAAGCGCTCGGAGAGCCAGGACGCCACCGGGAACCCGTTCCACCCCGGCATCCGGCTCGGCAGGTCCACCACGCCGGCCTCGACGTCGACGGGCCCGGGCAGGCTCAGCCCGACGCCGCGGAGGCCCTCCCGGCCACGCTCGTCGGCGAGTCGCTCGAGCAACCCGGCCAGACGCTGCAGCCCCGATGCCGGGCCCTCGGAGAGCGCGAACGGGACGTTCGCGACCGACTCGAGCGCGCCTCCCGGCAGCACCACGCCGATGCGTGCGTGCCCGCCGCCGACGTCCGCGGCGACCGCGTACTCGTCGACGCCGCCGATGCGGAGCACCTTCCGGGGGCGTCCGCCGGTCGAGGTGTCGGTGCCCTCCTCCGCGAGCAGCCCGTGCGACAGCAGCTGCGACACCACGTGCGAGACGGTCGAGGGAGCGGCACCGAGCAGGTCCGCGATCTCGGTGCGACTGGAGGCCTGTCCGGAGGCGATGAGCTCGAGGACACGGGCGCTGAGGTCCGGCACGACTTTCTCCAATCCGGGCGGAACGCGATCGGAACCCCGATCGAAGCCGAGCCTAGGGGGCGGAATGCGCGGTCGACCCTTTCGTCCGTTCCGCAGTAACGCAGTTTTTACATCGAGATGTTTGTTTTTCCAACGGGTTTGGCCATTGACTGTCCGCGTGCCGGTCGGCACCCGTGCACCAACCTCCCCGAAGTCCCTCGCACAAGGAGACACCGCATGTCCAAGCCCCGTCGCTGGGCGCTCCTCACCGGAGCTGCGATCGCTGTGAGCGCCCTGCTCGCCGGATGTTCCGGGGGCGGCAACGCCTCCTCCGGTACGGACTCCGACGCGATCAACTACGCGCTGCCCGCCAACTTCACCCCGAACTGGATCCTCCCGATCGGCACGGCGGCGCACCTCAACACGAACAACGGCTCGATCGCACAGTCGCTCTACGAGCCGCTCATCGCGTACGACGGATCCACAGGCAAGATCGCGTGGAACAAGGCCGGCTCCGTCGCCACCGACGTCTCGTTCGCGTCCGACTCGAAGAGCGCCACGGTGACCCTCGGCGACCGGCACTGGTCCGACGGGAAGCCGATCACGAGCCGCGACGTCGCCTTCTGGTTCAACCTGATCAAGGCGAACAAGGACCAGTGGGGGTCCTACTCGGAGGGCAAGGCCCCCGACAACTGGACGTCCTTCACGACGGTCGACGACACGCACTTCACGATCACGTTCGACAAGGCGTACAACTCCGACTGGATGCTCGCCAACCAGCTGAGCCACATCATCCCGCTGCCCCAGCACGCCTGGGACAAGACGAGCGCCAGCGCGAAGGTCTCCGACGCCGATGAGACGACCGCCGGCGCGAAGCAGGTGTGGAAGTACCTCAACACCGCGGCCGGCAAGATCTCCGACTACGCCAGCGACGACCTGTGGAAGACGATCTCCGGTCCGTACGGCGTCAAGGCCTTCACCACGGCCGGCAAGGTCACCCTGACCGCCAACACCAAGTACGACGGCGGCGAGAAGCCCTCCATCGGGACGGTCAACCTCCTGCCGTTCACCACGAGCGACGCCGAGGTGAACGCGGTCCGCTCCGGCGAGGTCGACTACGGCTACATCAACGCCACCGACATGGACCAGAAGTCGTCCTTCACGGCGAAGGGCTACTCCGTCGAACCGTGGACCGGTTGGGCGATCACGTACATGCCGTACAACTTCAACAACCCGACGATGGGCGCCGTCTTCAAGCAGCTGTACGCCCGCCAGGCCGTCCAGATGTCGATCGACCAGAAGTCGCTGTCGAAGGTCGTCTTCAACGGCACCGCGACCTCGACCTACGGGCCGATCCCGCAGGCGCAGGAGTCCGACTACGTGTCGAGCGTCCAGAAGGACAACCCCTACCCCTTCAGCACGTCGAAGGCCAAGGACCTGCTGACCAGCCACGGCTGGTCGGAGCAGGGCGGCACGATGGTCTGCACCGACCCCGGCACGTCCGACAGCCAGTGCGGCGACGGCGTCGCGAAGGGCACGAAGTTCACCATGCAGGTGCTGTCGCAGTCCGGCTCGACCGTGACCGACAACATGATGAGCGCCATCCAGTCCTCGCTCGCGAAGACCGGCATCGGCTTCACCATCAAGACCGCGCCGGTGTCGAGCGTCCTGTCGCAGACCCCGACCTGCACGTCCGACGAGGCGAGCTGCAAGTGGGACCTGTCCTTCTTCGGCACCGCGGGCAGCTGGTACTTCCCGGCCTACCCGACCGGTGAGTCGCTCTTCTCGACCGGTGGTTCGGCGAACTTCGGCAGCTACTCCAACAAGCAGGTCGACGCCCTCATCGACGCGACCACCACCTCGCCCGACGCCACCGCCGTGCAGGACTACAGCGCCGCGGTCGCGAAGGACCTGCCCGTGATCTGGCTGCCGAGCCCGGACTACCAGATCTCGGTCGTCAAGAAGGGGCTGACCGGGTTCGACCAGGACTCGCTCGCCAACTTCCACCCGGCCCAGTGGAAGTGGTCGAAGTAGGTCGCTGACGCGACCACGGCCTGGAGGCGCGGTGTGCGTCCGACGCACACCGCGCCTCCAGTCCGCACCAACGTCCACACCGAATCGACGGAAGCCGCATGACCACAGCCCTGTACCTGCTCCGGCGCGTGCTGCAAGCACTCGCCGTGGTCCTCATCGTCACGATCGTCGTGTTCTGCCTGTTGCACGCCCTGCCGGGCGGACCCGCCCGCGGCGTCCTCGGCGTCTCGGCGACACCCGCGCAGATCACCGCGTTCAACCAGGCGCAGGGGCTCGACCAGGCGCTGCCCGTGCAGTACCTCCGGTTCCTCGGACGGCTGCTCACCGGCGACCTCGGCACCTCGTACACGCTCAACGAACCGGTCGCGCAGCTCATCGCCGAGCGGCTGCCGAAGACCCTCGTGCTCACCGGGATCTCCGCCGTCCTCGGCCTCGTCATCGCGATCCCCGTCGGCATGTGGCAGGCGGCCCGGCGCAACGGTGCGGTCGACTACGCGGCCACCGCCCTGGCGTTCGTCTTCTACTCGACGCCGGCGTTCTTCCTCGGCCTCGTCCTCATCATCGTCTTCAGTCAACAGCTGCCGTGGCTGCCGTCGCAGGCGCCGAGCGGGAACACCCTCGCCGAGGTCTTCCAGGACCCGGCCGGGCTCGTCCTCCCCGTCGTGACCGGGGCCCTCGCCATGATCGCCGTCTTCAGCCGGTACATGCGGGCCTCGACGCTCGAGAACCTGCAGGAGGACTACGTGCGCACCGCCCGTGCCGGTGGGGCGTCCACCGCCACGATCCTGCGGCGGCACGTGTTCCGGAACTCGCTCACGCCGGTCGTCGCGATGCTCGGGTACTACCTGCCCGTGCTGTTCGGCGGCGCGCTCGTGACCGAGCAGCTGTTCAACTACCCCGGCATGGGCCTGCTCTTCTGGAACGCCGCGCAGACGTCCGACTACCCGACGCTGCTCGGCTGCGTCCTCGTCATCTCGATCGCGACCGTGGTGGGCACGCTGCTCGCCGACGTCGCGCAGTCCTTGATCGACCCCCGAGTGAAGGCAGGCCGCGCATGACCGCACAGCTCGCACCCGAAGCACCCGGTGCTGCGTCCCTGGTCCAGCCCGTCGCGTCGACGGGTTGGCGGCTCGCCGTCCGTCGCTTCCGGCACAACACCCTCGCGGTGATCGGCCTCGTCGTCATCGTCGTCATCGTGCTGTTCTGCTTCGTCGGCCCGTTCCTGTACCCGACCGACCAGACCCACACGCAGCTGTCCCAGGCCAACCTCGGCCCGGGTGCGGCGCACTGGCTCGGCACCGACGCCGTCGGGCACGACGTCCTCGGTCGCCTGATGTTCGGCGGCAAGGTCTCGCTCATGGTCGGCATCGCCGCCGGCATCCTCGCCACCGTCGTCGGGACCCTGTGGGGCTCGGTCGCCGGGTACGTGGGCGGCTGGGTGGACGCGGTCATGATGCGCGTGGTCGACGCGGGCATCGCGATCCCGGCGCTGTTCATCCTGCTGGTCATCTCGGCGATCACGACCCCGGGCGTCGGCGGACTCATCGTCATCCTCGGGTTCGTGTCGTGGCTCGTGCCCTCCCGCCTCATCCGCGCGGAGACCCTGACGCTGAAGAACCGCGACTACGTCCTGACGCTCCGCGCGATCGGCGGCTCGCACGCCCGCGCCATCGGGAAGCACCTGCTCCCGAACTCGGTGTCGACGATCGTCGTCGCCGCCACGTTCCAGGTCGCCGACGCGATCCTCCTCGTCGCCTACGTCTCGTACCTCGGGCTGGGCGTCCAGGCCCCGGCGACGGACTGGGGCGGCATGCTCTCGGCGGGTCTCACCGCCGCCTACTCGGGACGGTGGTGGCTCATCGTGCCGCCGGGTCTCGCCGTGATCCTCGTCGTCTGCGCGTTCAACGCCGTGGGCGACGGGCTCCGGGACGCCTTCGACGTGAGGGGCCGCTGATGTCCATCCTGACCACCACCGACCTCGGGGTCGCGTTCAGCACCGAGTCCGGCACGGTCGACGCGGTCCGCGGGGTGTCCCTGCACGTCGAACCGGGCGAGACCCTGGCGCTCGTCGGAGAGTCCGGGTCCGGCAAGTCGACCGTCGCCCTCGCCGCGATGGGCCTGCTGTCCGGGAACGCCACCGCACGCGGCAGTGCCGTCGTCGACGGTCACGAGGTCGTCGGGGCCCCGGAGACCGCCCTCCGCCGTCTGCGCGGGAGCACCGTCTCGATGGTCTTCCAGGAGCCGGCGACCGCCCTCGACCCCCTGACCCGCGTGGGCGCGCAGATCGCGGAGGTCATCCGGAACCACGGGGACGTCTCCGCGTCGGACGCAGCCGCGCGCGCCGTCGACCTGCTCGACCGCGTCGGCATCCCCTCGCCGGCACAGCGTGCGAAGGCGTTCCCGTTCCAGCTGTCCGGCGGGCAGCGGCAGCGCGTCGTCATCGCGATGGCGATCGCGAACTCGCCGAAGCTCCTCATCGCCGACGAACCGACGACCGCGCTGGACGTCACCGTGCAGGCCGAGATCCTCGAGCTGCTCCGTCGCCTGGCCGCGGACACCGGCACGGGCGTGCTGCTCGTCACCCACAACATGGGTGTCGTCGCGGACTTCGCGGACCGGGTCGCGGTGATGCTGCAGGGTGAGATCGTGGAGACCGGTGGCGTCGAGGACGTCCTGCTCCGACCGCAGCACGACTACACGAAGCGGCTGCTCGCCGCCGTACCGCGGCTGGCGGTCGCACCGGCGGGCGCTGCTGCCCCAGTCGCATCGGTCGCACCGGTCGCCTCCGTCGACGTTCCGGACGGGAGGCACGGTGCGGCCCCGGTGGTCGACCTGCGGGACGTCTCGGTGACGTTCGGGCGCGGGGCGCGCGCGGTGCACGCCCTGCAGGGCATCGACATCGCCGTGCACGCCGGCGAGACCGTCGGCCTGGTCGGCGAGTCCGGCTCCGGCAAGTCCACGGCGGCCCGGGTGGCGCTCGGGCTCGTCAAGCCGACCTCCGGCTCGGTGCAGCTGTTCGGGTCCGACCTCCGCACCGCACGGGGGCGGGACCGCCGGGCGCTCCGGTCCGGCATCGGCGTCGTGCTGCAGGACCCGGTCGCGTCGTTGGACGCCCGGATGTCCGTCGCCGAGTGCATCGCCGAGCCGCTCGCCGTGCACCGCCGCGGGATGTCCTCCGCCGACCGCCGGACGCGCATCGACGAGGTCCTCGACGCCGTCCGTCTGCCCCGGACCCTCGCGTCCCGCGCGCCCCGGGAGCTCTCCGGCGGCCAGCGGCAGCGCGTCTCGCTGGCCCGTGCGCTCGTGCTCTCGCCGCGGCTGCTCGTCGCCGACGAACCGACGAGCGCCCTCGACGTCAGCGTGCAGGAGACCGTGCTCGAGGTCCTGCGCGAACTGCAGGACGACCTCGGTTTCGCGTGCCTGTTCGTCTCGCACGACCTCGCCGTCGTGCAGCAGTTCGCGGAGCGGGTCGTCGTGATGCGCCAGGGCGTGATCGAGGAACAGGGCACCACCGACACCACCCTGCTGCACCCGACGACCGACTACACGCGCCGACTGCTCGCGGCCGTGCCCGTCCCCGACCCGGTGCTGCAACGGCAGCGTCGCGCCGAACGCCTCGCGACGCTCGCGGCGGTGGACGCGTGAGCACGGTCCTCGCGGGGATCGACGTCGGCGGTACCAACACGAAGGTGCTGCTCGCGACCCCCGACCTCGAGGTGATCGACCGCATCGACCTGCCGACACCGGCGCACGCGGGCGGGGACGCGATCGTGACCGCCGCCGTCGAGGCGGTGCGCGTCCTGCTCGACCGGCACCGGGCCTCCCTGGCGGGTGTCGGGGTGGGCGCGGCCGGCGTCGTCGACGCGACCACGGGCACGGTCCTCGTCACCGCGAACTCGTTCACCGGGTGGGCCGGGTACGGCGTCACCGCGGCGGTGTCGGCGGCGCTCGGTGTCCCCGCGACGCTCGACAACGACGTGAACGCGTTCCTGCTCGGCGAGCTCGCCGCCGGCGCCGTCGCCGGGGAGCACGACGCCCTCGGCATGACGCTCGGCACCGGCGTCGGAGGGGCCCTCGTGCTCGGCGGCACCCTGTTCGCCGGACCGCGCGGTGCAGCGGGGGAGATCGGACACGTCCCCGGGTTCAGTGACGTCCGCTGCACCTGCGGGCAGGTCGGCCACCTGGAGACCATCGCCGGCGCACGGGGGATCGCCGACCGCTACGCCGAGCGGTCGGGGCGTCGGATGTCGGCTCGTGCCGTCGCCGACGCGGCCCGCGCCGGGGACCCCGACGCTGCTGCGGTGTTCGCGACCACCGGGTGGGGGATCGCCCGTGCCGCCCTGCTCACCGCCGGGATCCTCGACGTGACGACGGTCGTCATCGGCGGTGGCGTCGCGCGGTCGTGGGACCTGCTCGAACCGGCCGTCACCGCGGCCATCGCGGTCGAACCCCCGGTGAGCGGTGCGACCATCCGGCTGGCCCAGAGTGCGCTCGGCGCCGACGCGGTCGCGCTCGGGGCGGCGGCGCAGGTGCGGGACCTCGTGCGTGGCGGCGCGGTTGTGGGCGATCGGTGACACCTCGCCCTTGTCAGCGATCGGTCACATGCGACGCCACAGACCGGCGCCGGGCTGCGACGGCGCCGCCGCGCCGTGTCGGGTCGCGAGTCGCGTGCACTCGCACAACCGAAGTCGCCTCGCACCACGGAATCCCGGGGTGTGAGGCGACTTGGGTTGTGCGGGCGGCTCAGACCAACCCGGCGCACGACGAGAGCCGGTCCGAACCACCTGATCTCGTGGTTCGGGCCGGCTCGGCTCGTACGGGCTGTGTGAGGGCTACGCCCGGCGCGCCCCGATGCGCGGCAGGAGCAGGCCGAGCACGATCATCGCGACGGCGAGGATCAGGTGCAGCACGTTGTCGGCGCTGTTCAGCGGCACGAAGTTCGCCGGGTCGGCCATCCCCGCGGTGAAGAGGCCGTAGACGAACAGGACCGCGTAGACGATGCCGCCGACGACGAGGTAGAGCCGTGCGCCGCGAGCACTGCGGGCCGCGAGGAGCCCGACGACACCGAAGAGCAGGTGCACGATGTTGTGCAGCACGGACACCTGGAACAGGCCCACGAGCATCGCCATCGAGCCGTGACCCGCCACGGACATGGTGCCCATGTCCATCGTCAGGCCGGGGATGAAGCCGGCGATGCCGACCAGGAGGAAGACGACGCCGAAGACGAAGGCGCCCTTCTGGGTCCACGTCGATCCGTACCCGACGCGGTTGCTGACTGCGTTGCTGGTCATGGTGAGACCTCTCTTCCGGAGAGGACCGACGCTCTGCTGCGACGATCCGGGCGCTCATGACGTCCACAGCGCATTCGGAGCGCACCCCACACCGGTTTGCAGCGTGCGCGCATTCCGGCCTGGACCACCGTCCAGGACTCCACGGGCACCGTGGGACGCATGAGCCAGTACGACAAGCGCGACCCGAACACCCTCTACCCCGCCCCGCCGTACCCGAAGCAGGAGCAGTCCCTGCCGGGTGCCGCGTGGAAGATGGACCCGAAGCCCGACCACGGCGAGGACAGCTACGTCGGCCTCGGTCGTCTCAAGGGCTTCCGCGGGATCGTCACCGGCGCCGACTCCGGCATCGGCCGCGCCGCCGCGATCGCGCTCTCCCGCGAGGGCGCCGACCTCGTGCTGTCCTACCTGCCCGACGAGCAGGAGGACGCCGAACAGGTGCGCGACCTGCTCGAGGGCGAGGGGCGCCGTGCGGTGCTCTTCCCCGGTGACATCTCCGACGAGCAGTACTGCGGCGACCTGGTGCAGAAGGCCGTCGACGAGTTCGGCGGGCTCGACACCCTCGTCATGGTCGCCGGTCGGATGGACAGCAACGACGACATCTTGACGCTCGACACCTCGATGTTCGACTCAACGTTCAAGACGAACATCTACTCGCTCTTCTGGCTGACCAAGGCAGCGGTGCCGCACCTGGAGCCCGGTTCGACGATCGTGACGACCGGGTCGATCCAGGCCTCCACCCCGTCGGCGGACAAGATCGACTACGCCATGTCGAAGGGTGCGATCAAGCTCTTCACCGAGGCCGTCGCGTGGCAGCTCGCGCCGAAGGGCATCCGGGTGAACTCGGTCGCGCCGGGGCCGGTGTGGACGCCGCTCCAGCCGGGGTCCGACGACGCCGAGACCGTGTCGCACTTCGGAGAGCAGTCACCGTTCGGCCGGCCCGGGCAGCCCGCGGAGCTCGGTGCCGCCTACGTGCACCTCGTCAGCCCGGAGTCGAGCTACCAGTCCGGTTCGACGATCACCGTCGCGGGCGGGACGCCCGCGTTCTAGACGTGGCCGGTGACGGCCTGGAGGCGCGTGGCGGGCCCGCCCCGCGCCTCCAGTCCGTCTGTGGCCGGGTCGCGCACGGCGTGCCAGGCTCGACGGAGCGGAACCGTCCGACCGAGCCGGCCGCGTGAGGAGCAACCATGGCAGGAACGACGCACGTGGTCCTGGTCGAGTGGAACGACGCCGGAGCGTCAGCGGAGGCGGACGCACTCTGCCGCGAGCACCTGCCGCGCATCGACGGCGTGGAATCGGTGCGCTCGGGCGAGAGCGTGAGCACCGAGGGACTCGAGGGCGGGTTCGACTGGATGCTCGTCGTCCGCTTCCGGGACCGGGCGGCGCTCGAGGGGTACCTGCCGCACGAGGAGCACCAGCCCGTCGCGGCGTTCATCCGGGGTGCGAGCTCGCGCGTCGTCGTGTTCGACATCGACGACTGACGCGCTCGCCTCCGGAACTGCTCGCGCTGCCGACGACTGCTCGTGGTGGACCGTGCGCAGTCGTCGTCAGCGCGAGCACCAAGCGCCTGAACCGCCTCAGCCGACGAGCGACTGCGTCCCGAGCACGATCGCGAGGGCCAGACGATCGGCGTCCTCGGTGCCCGGCTCGGCCGTGTACGCGAGCACCGTGAGGTCGTCCGTGGCGATCTGCAGCGTGTCGCAGTCGAGCGTGATGCGCCCGACGGCCGGGTGGTCGACGACCTTCTGCCGGCTGGACTCCCGCGAGGGTGCAGCGTCGCCGGACTCCCACAGTGCGACGAACCGCTGGCTCGCGGCACGCAGGTCCCGCACGAGTTGTCCGAGCGCGCGGTCCAGGGGGTAGCGGGCGACGGTCACCCGGAGCGCGGCGACGACCGATGCCTCGAACGCCTGCTGCTCGGCGTCAGAGTGCACCGCTCGGCTACCCGGGCCGACGAGGTGCCGCCACGCGGTGTTCCGCTCGTGCCCTCGGAGCGCGCCCACCGGGCCCATGAGCGCGTCGTACGGGGCGTTCGCGACGAGGATCGTCCCCGCGGCGTCGAGCACCGCGACCGGGGTGTCGGCGAGGCGGTCGAGCAGCCGTTGCACGCTCGGCGGGATCCGCGACGGGACGACGTCCGCCCCGGGGACCGCGTGTCCGGCGAGCCGGAAGAGCAGCTCCCGCTCGGCGTCGGCGACCCGGAGCGACCGGGCGAGGGCCTCGACGACCTGGGCGGACGGTGAGGTGGCACGCCCCTGCTCGAGACGGGTGAGGTAGTCGGCGGAGATCCCCGCGAGGGCGGCGAGCTCCTCGCGGCGCAGCCCGGAGGCGCGGCGGCGACTGCCCGCGACGACGCCGACCGCCTCCGGTGCGACGTGGTCGCGCAGGCGTCGAAGGGTCCGGCCGAACTCGGTGTGCTCCACCGCTCCAGTGTGCGACCACGGACGGTCGCTGTCCTGGGTCCGTCAGTCCTACGACAACCGGACGACTCCCCGGCGGTGTCGTGCCGTCCGACGCTGGGGCCATGACAACGACACTCGTCTCCGGGGCCACACGAGGCCTCGGCAAGGAAACCGCCCGCCAGCTCGTCGCCGCCGGACACACCGTCTGGATCGGCGCCCGGAACCTCGCCACCGGCCGCGCCGTCGCCGAATCGATCGGCGCCCGAGCCGTGCAGCTCGACGTGACCGACGACGCCTCGGTGGCCGCGGCGTTCGCGCAGCTCGAAGCCGAGGGCGGGCTCGACGTCCTGGTGAACAACGCCGGGATCGGCAAGGTCGCGCTGAACGGCCCCGAAGCCCTCGAGGTCTTCGACACGAACGCCGTCGGCATCGTCCGGACCACCGAGGCAGCGCTCCCCCTGCTCCGCCGCTCCGCGAACCCGGTCATCGTGAACATCTCGAGTGCGCTCGGCTCGTTCGCGGCGAACCACGACCCGCAGAAGCCGGCGTCGCAGTACCAGGCGATCGTCTACGGCGCGAGCAAGGCCGCGGTCTCGATGCTGACGGTGCAGTACGCCCGCGCGGTGCCCGAGGTGCACGTCGTCGCGGTCGAGCCCGGGTACACGGCGACGGAGTTCGGGGGCGTCGAGAACCCGCACGGTCGCCCGGTGGAGGTCAGCGCCGCGACGGTCGTGGCGGCTGCCGCCGCCGGCCCGGACGGCCCGACGGGCGTCTTCCTGGAGGACGGTGCGCCGCTCGGGTGGTGACGTTCTTTCCCAGAACGCGTGCGATGGCAAGCGGGATCGGGCGTACCGGGTCGATTCAACAGGGCAGGTACGCCCGATTCCGGCAGGTACGCCTGGATCCGCCAGGCGGGCGTCGCACCTGATCACCGACGGACTGGAGGCGCGTGGCGGGCCCGCACCGTGCCTCCAGTCCGTAGCCTGGTCACGTGGCTGCCGCGACCGAACCGACCGTCCTGCTCACCGCCTTCGAGCCGTTCGGCGGTGACGCCCGGAACCCGTCGTGGGACGCCGCGCAGCGGCTCGCCGAGACGTGGGACGGGCCCGCGACCCTGGTCGTCGAGCAGCTGCCCGTGGTCTTCGCGGAGGAGCGGGCGCGCCTGGCGGCCGCGATCGCGAAGCACCGGCCCAGCGTCGTCATCGCCACGGGCCTCGCTGCCGGACGAGCCGCCGTCACGCCGGAACGCGTCGCGATCAACGTGATGGACGCCCGGATCCCGGACAACGCGGGCGCGCAACCGGTGGACGAGCCGATCGACCCGCGCGGTGCCCCGGCGGCGTTCTCCGGGCTCCCGATCAAGCGGATCGTGCGGGACGTCCGGGCAGCGGGCGTCCCGGCGTCGGTGTCGAACACCGCCGGGACGTTCACGTGCAACCAGGTGTTCTACGAGCTGATGTCCTTCGCCGGGCGCGAGGGCTTCCGGGCCGGGTTCGTGCACGTCCCCGCCACGCCGGACATCGCCGGCGACGGACCATCGCTCGAACTCGAGCACATCGTCACCGCCCTCGACGCCGTGGTGCGCGCGTCGATCGAACCGTCGGGTGACATCGTCGAGCAGGGCGGCGCGGAGTCCTGAGCGCCGCCCTGCTCGGCGTCAGATGAACTGGCGGAAGTTCGTCGACGCGAGGTCGAGCAGCTCGTCCCCGCGTCCGGACAACACGGTGCGGATCGCGTAGAGCGTGAAGCCCTTCGCCTGCTCGGCGGTCACGGCGGGTGGCATCGACAGCTCCTGACGGTTCGCCTTGACCGACACAAGCGCGGGACCGTCGTGCGCGAGCGCCGCGGCGAGGGCGTCCTCGAGCTGGTCAGATTCGTCGACGCGGAACCCCTTGATGCCGATGGCCTCGGCGACGGCCGCGAAGTCGGGGTTCTGCAGCTCGGTGCCGTAGTTCACGAACCCGGCCGCCTTCATCTCGAGCTCCACGAAGTTCAGCGACGAGTTGTCGAACACCACGATCTTCACGGGCAGCTTGTTCTGCACGATCGTGATGAGCTCGCCGAGCAGCATCGTCAGGCCGCCGTCGCCCGCCATCGCGATGACCTGCCGCTCCGGGAACGCCGCCTGCGCGCCGATCGCCTGCGGGACGGCGTTCGCCATCGTGCCGTGCACGAACGACCCGATCAGCCGGCGGTCGCCGTTCATCGTGAGGTACCGCGACGCCCACACGACGGGCGAGCCCACGTCCGGGATGAACACGGCGTCCTGGTCGGCGAGCCTGTCGAGCACGCGGGTGACGTACTGCGGGTGCAGCGGCTTGTGCTTGCCGGCGGGGACCGCCAGGTCGTCGAGCTTCGCGCGGGTCTTGGCGTAGTGCTTGCGGGCGTCCTCGAGGTGCTTCGTCGGGTGCGAGCCACTGAGCAAGGGGATGAGCGCGAGCGCGGTGTCCTTGACCGTGCCGACCAGGCCGATGTCGACGGGGTGCCGTCGCCCGAGCTGTGATCCGCGGACGTCGACCTGCACGTGCTTCGCCTTCGCGGGGAAGAACTGCTGGTACGGGAAGTCGGTGCCGAGCATGAGGACGACGTCGGCGTCCTCCATGGCGCGGTACCCGGACGCGAAGCCGAGCAGGCCGGTCATACCGACGTCGTACGGGTTGTCCCACTCGATGTGCTCCTTGCCCCGGAGTGCGTGCACGATCGGGGCCTGCAGGCGTTCGGCGAGCGCGAGGACCTCGTCGTGGGCACCGGCCACACCGGCTCCGGCGAGGATCGTCACCCGGTCGGCGCCGTTCAGGAGCTCGGCGGTCCGCTGGAGTTCGGCGTCGGACGGGATGACGCGCGGGGTCGTCCGCTCGATGCGCGTCGTGCGGGGAGCGACGGCGTCGGCGAGCAGGACGTCACCGGGGATGACGAGCACCGCGACGCCGCGCTTCTCGATCGCCTCGCGCATCGCGATCTCGAGCAGCCGGGGCATCTGCGACGGGTCGGCGACGTACTCGACGTAGACCGAGCACTCGCGGAACAGCTCCTGCGGGTGCGTCTCCTGGAAGTAGCCGGAGCCGATCTCCGCCGTGGGGATGTGCGCCGCGATCGCCAGGACGGGCACGCGGGACCGGTTCGCGTCGTACAGGCCGTTGATGAGGTGCAGGTTGCCGGGACCGCAACTGCCGGCGCAGACGGCGAGTTCGCCGGTCAGTTCGGCCTCGGCGGAGGCGGCGAACGCGGCGGCTTCCTCGTGCCGGACGTGCTCCCAGCGGATCGTGCCGTCCTTGCGCAGCGCGTCGGTGAAGCCGTTGAGGGAGTCCCCGGGGAGGCCGTACACCCGTTCGACGTTGTTCTGACGAAGGGTGGCGACGATGTTCTCGGCAACGGTTGTCATGCCCTCCTGTCTACTCGGCGGCGGCTGCACTGAGTGCTTTCAGAGGCTCGCCGGAGCGATGGATGCAGCCGGTACTGGGACGATGGGCGGATGTCCGACGCAGCGCTCCGCCCCCGCCGACGAGAGTCCGACCTGAACGGGATCCTCGACCGCAGCCCGTACCCGCTCGCGTCGGTCGCCATCGCCGTCGCCGCGGTGATCGTCATCACGATCGTCGGGTTCACCCTCGGCACGGTCGACCTCGGCCTGTCCAAGGCGCTGAACGGGCTGCACACCGGGTTCCTCGGTGCGTTCACCACGGCGGTCTACCACGTCATCAGCCCCGGCCCTGCGATCGGGATCACCGTCGTCGTGGTCGCGGTGATCTGGTGGCGCACCAGGGACCTCCGTCCGGCTCTGGCCTTCGGCGGCACGATCGCGATCACGTGGGTGCCGTCGGCCATCGTGAAGGAGATCGTGCACCGTGCACGACCCGACGTCGCCGTGCTGCCGCACCCGTTCCCGGTGCAGCCGGACCCCGGCTACCCGAGCGGGCACACGGTCTACATCACGGCGTTCGTGATCGCGCTGATCTGGCTCCTCCGCGACACCCGGTGGCACCGGCTGGTGCTGACGCTCGGGATCGTCGCGATCGTCGTCGTGTTCTTCGCGGTGTCGATCGACGCCGTGCACTACCCGACGGACGCGCTCGCCTCGATCGTGTGGGCGCTCGCCGTGGCACCGGGTGTGCGGGTGGTGTGGGTCGACTGGCTCATGCCGAAGATCCCGTTCCTGCGGCCGCGGGGGACCCGGACGCGCTGACCGGCCGCGACCCCGGCCCCGGCCGTGGCCTCAGCTCCGGCCTCGGCTGCTGTTCCGGCCTCGCGCCAGCACGAGGGCGACCACCGCGACCAGGGCGGACGCGAGCATCACGATCGCGAGCGGCGCCGCCGTGCCCTCACCACCGATGCTCACGAGCGGCGACACCAGCGCGGCCAGGCCGAACTGGAGCGCACCGAGCACGGCCGAGGCGCTGCCCGCCGCGGACGGCACCGCGCCGAGCGCCAGCGCCGTCGCGTTCCCGAGCACGAGCCCGAGCGACCCCACCGCCGTGAACAGCGGGACGGCCAGCCAGAAGACGGGCGCACCGGTGACGACGAGCACCGCGAACGCGACCGTGGACGCGAGCACGAGGGCGATCCCGACGGTGAGCACGCCGGTGACGGACCGGGTCGCGGTGAGCTTCGCGGACAGGATGCTGATCCCCATCAACGCGAGTGCGTTCAGGCCGAACGCCAGCCCGTAGCCGACCGTGCCGAGCCCGAGCATGTCCTGGTACAGGAACGGCGAGGCCGAGATGTACGCCATCATCACCGCGAACGCGAAGCCGAACACCGCGGTGTAGCCGAGGAACGTCCGGGACCGCAGGGCGCGGAGCGGCGAGCCCGAGCCCTGTCGCTCGGCACGCAGGGCGTCGCGGCGCGAGCGGAGGTGGGTCTCGCGGACGACCACGAGCACCGCCACGAGCATGAGGATCGACAGCCCGAGCACGATCGTGAGCAGCCCGCGCCACCCGATCGGCCCGGTGAGCAGGCCACCGAGCAGCGGGGCGACCACCGGGGCGACTCCGCCGACGATCATCATGAGCGAGAACGCGCGGGCCGCGGGCTTGCCGGTCGCGAGGTCGGAGATCACCGCACGGCCGATGACCATGCCGGCCGCTCCGCCGAGCCCCTGCAGGAGGCGGGCGACGACGAGCACGCCGACGTTCGGCGCGAGCACGGCCGCGGCGCTCGCGAGCACGCAGAGCGCCGCCCCGGCGAGGAGCGGCGGGACCCGGCCGAACCGGTCGGAGAGCGGCCCGAAGACGAGCTGCCCCGCGGTGACGCCGACCAGGAACGCGGTGAGGGTGAGCTGCACGGTCGTGGCGGAGGCCTGCAGTTCCCCGGTCATCTGCGGGAACGCCGGCAGGTAGAGGTCCGTCGCGAACGGCGCGACGGCGCTGAGCAGACCGAGCACGAGCAGGAGCCCGGTCGTGATGCCCTGCTGGCGGGTCGTGGGCGGCGCGGCGTGCGCGCGGATGGAACCGGTGTCGGTCGTCATGATTATGAAATCATAACTCATTGTCCGCGCCGGTACAGTGACCGCATGGAACCCGCGGTGTCCGACGACCTCCTCGCCGAGCTCGCCGACGTCGTGCTCCGGATCTCGCGCGAGGTCGACCCGCACGGTGCGCGGTCGCTCGACATCGTGCCGCTCACCGGCACCGAGGCACTCGTGATGCGCTGGATCGACCGGAACCCGGGATCGACGCCGAGTGCGGTGGCGGATGCGACGGCACTCAAGCGCAGCAACCTCAGTGTCGCGCTCGGGTCCCTCGTGGCGAAGGGGATGGTCGAGCGCCGACCCGACCCGGAGGACGCCCGGACCGTGCAGTTGTTCTCGACCGAGCTCGCCGCGCAGAGCATCGCGCGGCTGCACGTGCACTGGGCCGCCGCACTCCGCGCGGCGCTCGCCGGGGACGAGCGGGACGTCGCCGCGACGTTCGCGCTGCTGACGCGGGTCGACGAAGGGTTGCGGGACGCGACCCGCTGATGGACGGGAGGCGCGGTGCGGCGCCGCCACGCGCCTCTCCCCACCGGCACGGCCGGTCCGCCGCTGGCGCGTCGGCCCGGAACCGGCGGCGTGGGCCCAGGCCGTCAGTCGGTCGCGTCCGGCGCCTCGTCCTCGATCGGCAGCAACCGCCGGGCCCCGCGCCCCTCGGCGCCCAACTGGTCCCCGGGGTTCATGACCAGGCACGCGTTCAGTGAGACGCACCCGCAACCGATGCACTGCGTCATCTCCTGCTGCAGGCGCTCGAGCTCGAGCTGCCGGGCGCGCAACCGCGCGCGCCACCGCTCGTTCAGCCGGTTCCAGTCGCGGAGGGACGGCATGCGGTCGGAGGGGAGCGTCGCGAACTGCTCGGCGACCTCGCTCAACGGGATGCCGAGGCGTTTGGCGACCTGGATGATCGCGATGCGCCGCTCGACGTGCCGCGGGTAGAGCCGTGTGCCGCCGGCCGTGCGCTCGGGGTGGATGAGGCCCTTGCGCTCGTAGAAGTGCAGCGCCGATGCGGCGACCCCGGTCCGTTCGACGACCTCGCCGATCGTGAGCAGGTCCGTCGGCTTCGGCTGCGGGATCTCCACCATGGTCGAGATCCTAGGGGTGGGGAGGCCGCTGGGTCTCGCGGAGTCTCGCGGACGTCAGACGCCGCCCGCCGCGCGAGACACCGCCGCAGGAACGAGACGCCGCCGGAAACGGCGGTGTCTCGTTGACCTGGGGGTGTCTCGCGGGCGAGGCGGTGTCTCGTGCGCACGAGACACCGGCGCACGCCGCAGCGTCAGCGGGCGAGGACGCGTCCGCGCAACCGCTCCCGGGTGAGCCCGGGCAGCACGACGCCCGTGTCGCCCTCGAGCACGTGGGTCCCCGGCGGCACGATCGCGTCGATCGCGTCGAGCACGCCGTCGTCGAGCGCGACCTCCGATGCCTGCGCGTAGGCGTCCACGTGCGAGACCGTGCGCGGACCGATGACCACCGAGGACACGTCCGGGTGCGTCAACGTGAAGCCGACCGCGAGCTCGAGGAGCGTCAGCCCTGATTCGTCCGCGAGCTGCCCCAGTCGGTCGGCGACCTCGAGCTTCCGGCGGTTCGCCGGGGCACCGATGTCGTAGGCGTGCGGCTCCTCGGCCACCCGGGGCGACCGGGGCTGCACGGTGCCGTTCCGGTACGCGCCGGCGAGCCAGCCGCCGGCGAGCGGTGCCGCCGCGAGCACGCCGAGTCCGAAGCGACGAGCGACCGGGAACGTCGTGCGCTCCGCCGTCCGCGTGAGGATCGAGTACGGGGCGTGCGTCGCCGTGACGCTCTTGGAGCCGGATTGGAGCCACTGCGCCTCGACGAGTTCCTCGGCGGGGAAGCCGGGGATCCCGAACGCCCGGATCTTGCCCTGCGACACCAGGTCCGCCAGGGCGTCGAGGGTCTCGTCGAGCGAGGTCGCCGGGTCGGGGTGGGCCGGTTGGTACAGGTCGATGACGTCGGTGCCGAGCCGGCTCAGACTCCGCTCGACCGCGCGGAACATCCACCGTCGACCGTTGCCGCGGTGCGACGGGTCCCGGTCGACCGGGTCGCCGAACCGGACCGACAGGAAGACGTCGTCCCGCCGGTCGCCGAGCGCCGCCCCGACGACGCTCTCGGCGAGCCCGGCACCGTCCGCGTCGGACACGTCCACCGAGGTGACGCCACGGGCGAGCGTCTCGTGGACGAGCCGGACGGCGTCGTCGAGCTCCCGCTCCGCGACGGGGACGAGTGCCCTGCTCCCGAGGCTCAGCGCGCTCACGGGAGCGCCGGTCCGCCCCATGCGTCGCTGTTCCATGCGCGCCACGATATGAGGACCCTTCGCCCCCTGGGCCCCGGGTGACGAAGCGTTACCGCTGGTACCCTGGACGGGCTCCACCAACACGCAGTGTGTATCTACCGGCCGTCGGCATCCCCGGCGGACAACGGCGGCACCCGATGGGTCCGCCCCCCGCAACACCGGGCCGGGCCGAGAAGGCACACCCCATGCTCCACACCACTTCTGCTCCGCCTGCCTCGACGGCGGACGACCGATCGCTCATCGCCCACGCCGGGCGGTGGTACTTCCCGGTCGCGTTCATCGCCCGGCTCCCGTTCGCCATGATGGTCGTCGGCGTCCTGACGCTCGTCGTCTCCGCCCGCGACTCCGTGGCCCTCGGCGGCATCAACTCGGCCTCCGTCGGCATCGGCGCGGCGGTGTTCGGCCCGATGGTCGGCGCCGCGGCCGACCGGTTCGGCCAGCGCACCGTGCTCGTCCCCGTCGGCCTGGTGAACGCCGTCCTGCTCGGAGCGTTCCCCTTCGTCGTGATCGGGACCGCGCCCGACCTCGCCGTGCTCGCGATGGCGTTCTGCATCGGCGCCTCCGCACCGCAGGTCGCCCCCATGTCCCGCACGCGGCTCGTCGCGATCATCGGGCAGCGGATGGCCCCCGCGCGCCGTGGCAAGGTCCTCAGCGGCACGATGGCGTACGAGTCGGCCGCCGACGAGACCGTCTTCATCATCGGCCCGTTCCTGGTCGGACTCCTGGCGAGTGCCATCGCCCCGTGGGTCGCCGTCGCCGGGGCATCGGCGCTGACGTTCGTGTTCGTCACCGCGTTCGCCCTGCACCCGACCGGCAAGCTCGTGCTCGGTCGGCACGAGGAACTCGTGCAGGCCCCGGCCCGCGAACTGCTCCGGCCGCGACTCGTCGTCGTGGTCGTCGGCATCCTCGGCGTCGGCATGTTCTTCGGGTCGACACTGACCTCGCTGACGGCGTTCATGGAGACGCACGGCGAGCCCTCGCAGGCGGGACTCCTCTACGGCTTGATGGGCATCGGGTCCGCTGGGCTCGCCCTCGGATCGGCTGCCTTCCCGACCCGGTTCGCCCTCGGCTGGCGGTGGCTCGTGTTCGGCGTCGTCCTGCTCGGTGGGGCGATCGCGTTCTCGCAGGCCGAGTCCGTGCTCGCAGTCGGCATCGTCCTCGCCGTGATGGGCGTCGGCATCGGCCCGACCCTGGTCGCGCAGTACAGCCTCGGGTCGGACCGGTCGCCCGTCGGACGTTCGGCCACGACCATGACGATCCTCGGGTCCGCCGTGATCGTCGGGCAGTCGCTCACGTCGGCGGTCGCCGGCGACGTCGCGGAGCAGCACGGTGCCGCGGCAGCGATGCTGCTGCCCGCCGCGTCCGCGGCGATCGTGGTGCTCGCAGCGGTGGTGAACCTGCTGCTGCCGCGTCGCAACGCGGCGTGACCAGCTGACGGGCTGAAGGGTCGGTGCCAGCTGGCACCGTGCCTCCAGGCCGTCAGGTGCGCGCGTCGACGACCACTGCGCGTGGTGCACCGTGCGCACCTGTCGTCCGGACGCGCGGTCTACGACTCCGTGTCGTCGACGAGCAGGTCCTGGTGGCGGTAGTCGTTCGACCGCAGGCCCGCGCGGGCGATCATGTGCGTCGACACCGGCACGAGGAACAGCTGGAACACCATGATCGGCAGGACCACCCACAGCGCCGTCCACGTCCACACGGCGACGACGATCGCAGCCAGTGCGAACGCCAGCCCGAGGACCTGCGGCTTCGCCATGGCGTGCAGCCGGACGAGCGGGTCGGGGAAGCGCACGATCCCGACACCCGCGCCGAGGGACAGCAGCGATCCGACGAGCAGCAGTCCCATCGCGATCCACGCGCGGACCCCCGCACCGTCGATGAAGCCCTGGATGACGTCGATCACGAGCGATCCCCTTCCGTGGCCTGCTCCGGCGTGGTGACGGTGAGTCCCTCGTCGGACGGATCGGACGACGGCGTGACGGCCCGCGCGACGGCGATCGTGGCGAACACGCTCGTCGCGGCGATCACCACCAGGACGGGTACCCCGGTGAGGTCCTGCCGCACGACCATCGCGGCACCGATCACGATGAGCGCCGTGGTCAGCACCATGTCCGACCCGATCATGCGGTCGAGGATGGTCGGACCCCGCACGATCCGGAAGACCGCGAGTGCGAGGGTGGCGCCCAGGAGCGCGAGGACGAGGGCGATCCCGATGCCCATGACGACGACGGCGGCGCTCATCGGGTGACCTCCGGCAGCGGCTCGGACAGTTCGGACAGGTCCTGCTTCGACCCGAGCGCGCGGATGACCATCGCCTCGATGCCGAGTGCCTCGCGCCGTGCCGCGTCGACCTGCTCGACGCGCTCGGTGTCGAGCACGTGCAGCAGCAGTCGGCGGCGGCGGAGGTCGACGTCGGCCACGTACGACCCCGGCACGAGTGAGATCGCGAGGGTCGCCAGCGTGAAGGTCATCTCGGACGTGGTGTGCAGCTGCAGCAGGGTGATCGAGCTGCGCCGGACACCGCGCGGCCGGAGCGCCACCCAGGCGACCCGGAACGACGCCGTGACGACGAGCCCCGACCACACCACGAGGAACCACGCGAAGTGCACGATCGAGAACCGGGACGACAGGGGCACCGGCGGGAGCGGGAGCGCCTGCGTCACGAGCAGCGCCACGACGATGCCGCAGAGCAGCGTCAGCGGGGTCCACGAGCCCCAGAGCAGCGCCCACAGGACGGTGAGTCCGGCGACGAGCGGGACGTCGTAGCGCCAGGCGACGGCGATCCGGCGGGCGTTGGTGATGCGGCGGGTGTCGCTCATCGCCCACCTCCGAGGACCGCTTGCACGTACTGGTCGGGGGACTCGAGCGACTCGGCCGCGCGCGTCGCGTAGCCGTACAGCGGGCCGGCGACGACCGTCAGGGCGACCGACCCGAGGACCGCGACCGTGGTCACGCCGACGAGCATGCGCGGCAGTTTCACGCGGGTGGGCGCCTCACCGACGCCGTCCTGCGTGGCCGTCGGCGCGGTCTCCGGACTGGGCCCCGTCCGCCGGTTCCGCGACGACGCGCCAGCGGCGTCGCGGCCGTGCCGGATGGGAGAGGTGCGACTCGCGTGGGCCGCGTCGGTGACCGTCACCGTGCCTCCAGGGTGGAACGCCTTGCCCGTGTCCTCGGACACGGTCAGCGGGGTGGGTTCCGGGGACCGCAGGTGCGCGTGCGGCTCGGCCACGCTCGCGTGCGGTGCCGCGGCCTCGGCCGCCGGCCGCGGCCGCCAGAAGGCGGCGTCCCAGACGCGCATGAGCGCGTAGAGGGTGAGGAGGCTCGTCACGACGCCGGCGGCGATGGTCGCGTACGCCAGGGGCGAGCCGTCGATCGCCGCGGCACGGAACAGCCCGAGCTTCCCGATGAACCCGGAGAACGGCGGGATGCCACCCAGGTTGAACGCGGGCACGAGGTACAGCGCCGCCAGGAGCGGAGAGGCCTTGAGCAGCCCGCCGAGGGACCGGGTCGAGGTGGTGCCGCCGACCCGTTCCATCAGCCCCGAGACCAGGAAGAGCGTGGTCTGCACGACGATGTGGTGCACCGTGTAGAACACCGCCGCGGCCGTGCCGACGACCGAGCCGAGGCCGATGCCCATCACCATGAACCCGATGTGGCTGATGAGCGTGAAGGACAGCAGGCGTTTCACGTCGGTCTGCGACACCGCACCGAGCACGCCGACCACCATCGTCAGGATCGCCACGATCAGCAGCACCGTGTTGAGCTGTGGCCTCGGGAAGATGATCGTCTCGAGGCGGATGATCGCGTAGATGCCGACCTTCGTCAGCAGGCCCGCGAAGACCGCCGTCACCGGGGCCGGAGCCGTCGGGTACGAGTCGGGCAACCAGAACGCCAGCGGGAACACGGCCGCCTTGATGCCGAAGCCGATGAGCAGCATCGTGTGGAGCAGCAGCTGCACGTGCTCCGGCAGACCGGCCATCCGCTCGCTGATCTGCGCGATGTTCACCGTGCCGGTCGCGCCGTAGACGAGGCCGATCGCCGCGAGGAAGATCGCCGACGCGATGAGGCTCGTCACGATGTACGTCGTCCCGGCCCGCACGCGTTGCTCGCTGCCGCCGAGGGTGATGAGCACGTAGCTCGCCACCAGGAGCATCTCGAACGCCACGTACAGGTTGAACAGGTCACCGGCGATGAACGAGTCGAGCACGCCAGCAGCCAGCACGAGGTACGTCGGGTAGAAGATCGTCACCGGCGCCTCGCCGTCGTCCGCGGCGAGCCCCTGCCCGATCGAGAACAGCAGGACGATGAGCAGCACGCTCGCGCTCACGGTGAGGAGCAGCGCGCTCAGCCGGTCGACCACGAGCGAGATGCCGTACGGGGCCTCCCACCCGCCGACCTGCACGACGATCGTCCCGTGCTGGTCCACGAGCACCATGAGCGTCGCCGCGACCGCCAACGCGACCACGAGCACCACGACGGTGATCGCCCGCTGGAGCTTCTGGTGGTTGAGGAGTCCGAGCGCGACCGCGGCACCGAGCAGCGGGACGAGGACGAGGAGCGGGACGAGCCAGGTCATCGGGTCGCCTCCTGTTCTGCGTCGGTGGTGGTCTCCGGGTCCTCGTCGGCGGCCTCGTCACGCTCGCGGCCGATCGCGACGTCGGCCTCGTCGACCTCGACCTCGTCGGCACGGGACAGCTTCCAGGAGCGGTGGATGAGGGCGAGCAGGAACGCACTGACCGCGAAGGTGATCACGATCGCGGTGAGGGCGAACGCCTGCGGCAACGGGTCGGCGATGCCCTCGGACGTCTTGCCGATCGGCGGGTTCCCGGCGGCGCCGGACATCACGAGGAGCAGCAGGTTGAGCGCGTTGCCGAGCAGCAGGAAGCCGAGCAGCATCCTGGTCAGCGACCGTTCGAGCAGCAGGTAGACGCCGCAGGAGAACAGCACCGCCATCGCGATGACGAGCACGAGGGTGACGGTCACGTGGCGCTCCCTTCCGGGGTGGGGGTCTCGAGCATGTCCTGCACGGGGGTCGAGGCGTCCGCCAGGCGCTGCCGGTCGACCTCGGCCCCGAGGCTGCGGAGGACGTCGAGCACCAGGCCGACGACCACGAGGTACACGCCGATGTCGAAGAACGTCGCCGTGACGAACTCCACGTGCCCGAGCACCGGGACGGTCGCCTCGAAGAACTCCGAGTACAGGGCCTCCTTGCCGAAGAACATCGGCACGAGCGCGGTGATCGCGGCTGTGGCGACACCGAGCCCGAGCAGCCGACCGGCGCGGACCGGAGCCGCGGCGCCGAGTTCGGCCGGACCACCGGCGAGGTACCGGGCCGCGAGGGCGATGCCCGCGACGAGGCCGCCCGCGAAGCCGCCGCCCGCCGCGTTGTGCCCGGCGAACAGCAGGTACACGGACAGCACGATCAGGCCGTGGAACAGCAGGCGCACGACGACGTCGAGGAGCGCGGAGCGCCCGGTCGGGATCGCGGCGCTCGTCGGCAGCCAGGCGCGGGGCTCACCGTCGGGGCGGTGCTTGTCGGCCGTGACCGTCGCGGGGAGGTCGCGGAGTCGGGGGAGCGTGTCCTCCCGCGAGTTCACGAAGATCAGGCTCGCGACTCCGGTGGCCGCGGCGACCACGACGGTCAGCTCGCCGAGGGTGTCCCAGCCGCGGAGGTCCACGAGCGCCACGTTCACCACGTTCAGACCGTGGCCGAACGAGCTCGTCAGTGCCGGCAGGTCCGGCCAGAGCGGCTCGGCGGTGCGGGCCGAGGCGGCGACGACCACGACGATCGCGAGCGTCACGCCCGCGAGGGCGGCGAACAGTGCCCGGACGACCCGGAAGCGGGACGGGTTCGTCGTCGCGATCCGCGGGGGGAGCCGCCGGAGCACGAGCACGAACGCGATGAGCGTCACCGTCTCGACCACCATCTGCGTCAGCGCGAGGTCGACCGCGCCGTGCAGGACGAACAGCACGGACATGCCGTACCCGGTCACCCCGACCAGCACCGCGGCCGCGAACCGGGTCTTCGCCGTGAGCACGGCGATCGCCGCGACGGACATCACGATCACCACGGGGATCTGGCCCCACGAGTCGGCGAACCGGACGTGGAACGCCCACGGGCCGCCGATGACCAGGTTGACGAGGGCGCCGGCGACGAACACCGACAGGATCACCGTCAGGTAGTAGGGGAGCGAACCGCGTTGGACCCCGGCGGTGAGGGCGGTCGCCCCACGGTCGAGTCCGCGCATGACGTGCCGGTAGATGCCCGACGCGCTCGGGAACCCCGCCAGCCGGTGCTGCAGCGCCTCGACCGGGCGGCGCAGGGCGAAGAGTGCGAGACCACCGACGAGGGTGATCGCGGACAGGCCGAGCGCCGGCTCGAGGCCGTGCCAGAGGGCGAGGTGCGGGACCTCGCCGGGGAGTGCGGCGGCGCGCGCCGCGGGCTCGAGGCCGTGCGCCACGAACGGGGTCGCGAGCCCCAGTGCGAGGCCGGTGAACGCCAGGACCGACGGGACGACACCGAGCCCGTGCAGGGCGTGCGGCTCCGTGTCGGGCACGCCGGGCTTGCGGGCGAACGCGCCCCAGAGGAACCGGAGCGAGTACGCCACCGTCAGCACCGAACCGATCGTCACGCCGACGAGCGCGAACCAGGCCCAGCCGGCGTCGGGGCCGTGCAGTGACTCGATGAACCCGGTGAGCACGGCCTCCTTCGCGACGAAACCGATCGTCGGCGGGATGCCGGCCATGGACAGCAGCGCGAGGACCGCCACCACCGCGAGCCACGGGAGCTTCCGGCCGAGGCCGCTCAGCTTCGCGAGGTCGCGGGTGCCGGTGACGTGGTCGATCGCCCCGACGACGAGGAACAGCGTCGACTTGAACGCCGCGTGCGCCACGAGCAGGGCGATCCCGCCGAGCGCGACCGCCGGTGCTCCCCACCCGGCGGCGAGCACGAGGAACCCGAGCTGCGCGACCGTGCCGTAGGCGAGCAGGAGCTTGACGTCCGTCTGCCGGAGCGCCCGGTACCCGCCGATGAGCATGCCGGCGACACCGAGCAGGGTGATGGTCTCCCGCCACCCCTCGAGCAGTGCGAACGCCGGGGCCAGGCGGGCGACGAGGTAGATGCCCGCCTTCACCATCGCCGCGGCGTGCAGGTAGGCGCTGACCGGGGTGGGCGCGGCCATCGCGGCCGGGAGCCAGAAGTGGAAGGGGACGATCGCGGACTTCGTCAGGGCGCCGAGCAGCACGAGGACCACGGAGACGGAGACGATCGTGCCCGTCGGCGGGTCGGCGATGATCCCGGAGAGCGAGGTCGTGCCCGCCGTGACCGAGAGCATCACCAGCCCGGCCAGCATCGCGAGCCCGCCGGCCGTGGTGACGACGAGGGCCTGCATCGCGGCCGCACGGCTGGCGCGCTTCACCGAGTCGTGGCCGATGAGCAGGTAGGAGAAGACCGTGGTGGCCTCCCACAGGACGAACAGGACGATGACGTCGTCGGCGACCACCAGGCCGTACATCGACCCGGCGAAGGCGGTGAGCACGCCGGCGAACCGACCGAGTCCGGGTTCGTCGCGACCGAAGTACGACGCGCAGTAGACGAGCACGAGGGCACCGACCACCGAGACCACGAGGGCGAGCACCCACGACAGGGCGTCCATCCGCAGGGCGATCGCGAGGTCGAGCTGTGGAACCCACCCGAACCGCTCGGTGACGCCGCCGTCCAACGCGGTCCGGGTCTGGGTCACGGTGAGGACCGCGGCCGCTGCCGGTGCGAGGGCCGCCACGGTGAAGACGCGGCGGCCGAGGACGGGGGTCAGGGCGGGGACGATCAGGGCGACGACCGCGAACGCGACGAGGACGGTGACCATCGGACACCTCCTCGGGGTCGGGCTGCAGTCCGGCTCACTGGGCCCTCACAGCCTACGGAGCGCGCGATGTGGAGAGCCTGAGTGGACGGACAGGGAGGCCGATCGAGGATCAGGCCTGCAGGACCACTCTGCCCGCGCCGGTCCCACCCTGTCCGGCCCAGACCGACTCGACCTCCGCGAACCGCACGCCCGTCGCCTCGACGCGGACGGTGCCGTCCGCGATCGCGGCGACGATCCCGGGCAGCTCCGCGACGAACGCGGCGCGACCGACCGAGCCCTGGCCGCTCCCGACGATCGTGAGGCCGGACGCACGGAGCGCGGCGGAGGGGATCCGTGCCTCCTGGCCGCCCGTCGACCCGATCGCGACCCAGTCGAGGCGACGACCGCGGTCCGACCGGGCCGTGACGAGCGCCCGCATGACGTCCGCTGCGGGCTGTCCCCAGACGTAGTCGATGACGACGTCCACGTCGGCGGCCGCGGCGGCCACGCCCTCGACGTCGTCGAGCGGGATGACGACGTCGGCACCGAGGTCGCGGAGCGCTGCGAGCCGGGCGGCGTCGCGGCCGCTCGCGACCACGTGCGACGCGCCGAGGTGCTTCGCGACCTGCACGGCGGCGGCGCCGGACGCCCCGGTCGCGCCGATGACGAGCACACGGCTGCCGGGCTCGAACGCGATCCGTCGGCGGAGGGCCACCCAGGACGACATCACCGGGTTGGCACCGGCGGCGATCGCAACAGGGTCGGCGCCGTCGGGCAGGGCGACACTCGCGCGCGGGTCGACGGCGACGCGTTCGGCCATCGACCCACGGGTGTCGCTCCCGACGGCGAAGTAGCGGAGCGAGCCGTCCGGAAAGCGCCCGACACCGTCGACGCCGGGGATCAGTGGGAGTGCGCCCTCGCTCGTGTAGTGGGATCCGTCGGCCTGTGAACGGACGCGCGGGTGGAGCCCGGCGGCGACGACCTCGACCACGACCTCGCCGTCCGCCGGGGTGGGCTCCGCGAACTCCTGCCAGGTCGGGGCGTGGCCGAATGTGGTGACGACTGCTGCGTGCATGGTGTCCTCCTGATGATTCGTGTTACGAAACAAATTAGTTCGCAACACGAAACGAGTCAAGTAGGCTGGGTACATGCAGGAGATGACCGAGGACGAACTGCTCGTCGATGCACTCGGCGAGACCGCGTTCCGCACGATGGGGGCGCTGACCGGGATCGCCGCGGATGCCGGGGTCTCCCTGACGCAGGTGCGGGTGCTCGCGATCCTGCGCGATCGTCGGCTGCGGATCGGTGACCTGGCGGGCCACCTCGGGCTCGAGCGGTCGACGATGACCGGACTCGTCGCGCGGGCATCGGCCAAGGGGTTGCTCGCGCGGGAGCCCAACGCCGAGGACGCCCGCGCGGTCGACGTCGTGATCACCGTGGCCGGCCTCGAGGTCGCGCGGTCGCTCGAGGCGGCGATGCGCGATGCGCTGCTGCCCCTGACGACGCGGTTGCCGGTCGACGACCGGCACGCGCTGCGCGACCTGCTCGAGCGGATGCTGCGCTGACGGGCGCTGCAGCCGGCGTCGGTCAGCGCCCGTGCGCCCGGGACGGGATCTGCGTCGCGAGCTTGCCGCCCGACACGTCGAGCAGCGTCCCGGTGATGTAGCCCGCGGCGTCGCTCGCCACGAACACGAGCAGGTCGGCGACGTCGTCCGGGGTCTCCCACCGCCGGAGCGACAGCGTGTCGAGCAGCCGGTCCTGCGCCTCGGTCGGCATCGTCGCGAAGCCGTTCATCGCCGTCGGCACCATGCCCGGCGCGTAGGCGTTCACGGTGATGTCCCACGGCCCGAGCTCCGACGCGAGCACCCTGGTGAAGGCGACGACGGCCGACTTCGAGGCCGCGTACGCAGCGCTGCCGACGCTCGGCACGATCGCCGCGAAGGACGCCGCGTTGATGATCCGACCGCGACCCGCCGCCTGCATCACCGGTGCGACCGCCTGGCTCATCAGGAACGTGCCGCCGAGGTTGACGTCCATGCAGCGACGCCAGGCGTCCCACTCCAGCTCGGCGACGGTGCCCTCGACGTTGATGCCCGCGTTGTTCACGAGGACGTCGATCGTGCCGTGCCGTTCGACGACCGTGTCCACGGCGGCCCGGACGGAAGCGGGGTCGGCGACGTTGCAGACCATGTGCTCGAGCGGGAAGTCCGGCTCGAACGCGAGGTCGAGGGCGACGACGCGTGTTCCCTCGTCGGCGAAGCGCGAGGCGATGCGGTGCCCGATGCCGCGGGCGGCCCCGGTCACGATGACCACGCGGTCGGTCAGGTCGAGGTGCATCGGACGCTCCTGTTCGTCGGGCAGACCGCGATCCGGGTCGACGGCGACTGCAATAGGCATACTATTCCAGCATGACGGAGCAGCGAGTCCTGTGGATCACCGGCGGCGGCAGCGGCATGGGGGCCGCGAGTGCCCGGGCGGCGGCGGCCGACGGCTGGACCGTGGTGGTCAGCGGCCGACGACCCGAGGCGCTCGACGAGGTCGTCGCGGCCATCCGTGCCGACGGCGGCTCGGCTCGCGCCCTCCCGCTCGACGTCTCCGACGACGACGCCGTGCGCGCCGCTCGGGGCGCAGTGCTCGCCGAGCACGGGCGGCTCGACGGGCTCGTGCTCGCCGCCGGCCTGAACGCCCCGCGGCGTCGGTGGGACGACCAGTCGCTGCCCGACTTCCGCGCGATCGTGGACACGAACCTCACGGCGGTCGTCTCCGTCGTCGACGCGGCGCTCCCCGCGCTGCGCGAGTCCGGCGGGGTGGTCGTCGTGGTGTCCTCGTACGCGGGGTGGTCGTTCCAGCCGGGTGCCGGGGTCGCCTACTCGGCGAGCAAGAGCGCCCTCGGCTCGGTCGTCCGGACCCTCAACCAGCAGGAGGCACCACACGGGGTCCGCGCCACGCACCTCTGCCCCGGCGACGTCGCGACCGACTTCCTCGACCAGCGACCCACGGTGCCGGACGACGCCGCCCGGGCCGTCATGCTCCAGCCGACCGACATCGCCCGGACCGTGTCGTTCGTGCTCGGGTCGCCCGCGCACGTGCGCATCGACGAACTCGTCGTGAGCCCGGTGTCGCAGCGGTGACCAGCACGTTCGACCGGGTGCTCGACGAGCTCGGCGCCGCGGTCGTCACCGGAGCGCACCCGGCCTGGGAACGTCGCAGCATCGACCAGCTCGTCGAACGCACCGGAGCGAGTCGCAGCATCGTCCGCGAGGCCGTCCGCGTCCTGGTCGGCCTCGGACTGCTGACCGCCCGACGCCGCGTCGGCGTCGTCGCGGTGCCGATCGGCATGTGGGACGTCTCCGATCCGCGCGTGGTCGGGTGGCGGCTCGCCGGACCGGACCGTGACCAGGTGCTCGACGAACTGCGCGCCCTGCGGCGCGCGATCGAACCCGCCGCGGCCGCGGCAGCCGCGGAGCGCGCGTCGGACGCGTCCTGCCAGGACCGACTGGAGGCGCTGCTCGCCGCCGCCGACCGTCTCGCCGCCGCCACCGGTCCCGATGACGCCGCCGCGTTCCTCCAGGCCGATCGTGAGCTGCACCGCAGGATCCTGGCGATGTCGGGCAACGCGCTGTTCCGCCACCTCGGCGGTGTGGTGGACCGTGCGCTCGACGAGCGCGCCGGCATCGGCCCGGACCTGCACGACATCGGACTGCACGTCACGGTCGCTCGAGCGATCGCGGCCGGTGACGCCTCGGCTGCGTCGGCGGCGATGCGGGAGATCATCGACCGGGTCTGAGTCGGACGGTCGATGCGGATGTCGACACGCCGAGCTCGACCGCGCAGTATCTGATATCCAATGACGGCTTTATGCTGTGTGCATGCCGATCCCGAAGCCGACCCGCCCGGCGAAGCGACTCCTGCTCCGAGACGTCGTGTTCGCGAAGCTGCGCGATGCGATCGTGAGCGGGCAGCTGCAGCCGGGGGAGACGATCAGCGAGTCCGACGTCGAGTCGTGGGCGAACGCGTCCCGGACCCCGGTGCGCGAGGCGATCGACCGGCTGGCGGCGGTGGGGCTCGTCGACGTGCTGCCGCAGCGCGGGACACTCGTCGCCGCGCTCGACCCGCGCCGGGCGTCGTCGTCCTTCTCCCTGCTCGGCGAGCTGCTCGCCGTGTCGTCGCGGATCGTCGTCCCGGCCACCACGGTCTCCCAGCGCGACGCCGTCGTGCGGCGCACGCGGTCCGTCCGGTCGGCGACCGAGCTGATCGCGGAGGACGGCGTCTTCGACGCACTCGTCGGGGTCATCGGCAACCCACGACTCCGGCAGGCGTGGGACGAACTCGTCCCGCACGTGCTCCGGACCTGGACGCTCGCGCCCGAGCACATGCCGTCGCTGGACGAACTCGACCTGGACGGACTCGCCGCTGCGGTGGGGGACGGTGACGGCGACCACGCAGAGGCCGTCCTCCGTCGTTGGTTCGACGCCCACGACGCACACCCACGAACCGTGCTCGGAGCACGTGCCCAGGAGACGATCTGATGCCGCTCCCCGGAAGTGCCGCGCAGCCGGCCGGCCGCACCTTCCTCCGTGACCGGGCGTACGACGCCCTGTTCGACGCGATCCAGTCGGGTCAGCTCCTCCCCGGCGAGGTCCTGCGCGACGAGGAACTGATGGCGTGGCTCGGGATGTCCCGCACACCGATCCGGCACGCGCTGATCCGTCTCGCCGAGTCCGGCCTCATCGAGATGTCCGCCGGTCGGCAGACCACCGTCGCCGAGCTCGCGCCGGATCGCACGAACCGAGCGCTGTTCGTGTCGGCGGTGTTCAACGAGTACGCAGCTCGCCGGGTGGTCGGGACCGACGTGCGTGCCATCGCAGAAGCGCTCACCGCCCGGCGCGACGAGGTGCGGGCCGCTGTCGAGTCCGGTGACGGGCTCCGCATCGCACGCGGCGTGAGCGCGTTCTTCCGCGTCCTCACGGAGCGGGTCGGCAACGCGGAGCTCGACGGCCAGGTCGGACGCATCGACACCGAGCTCGCGCGGTTCCTCTCCCCGGGTGGTGCGGTCACGACGGTGGACGTCCAGGCCCTCCGGTCCACCGTCGACGTGGTGCACGACGCGGTGCTGGCCGGCGAACTCTCCGCCGTCCTGGACGCGTTCCAGGCCCTCTACGTCCCCACACGCGAGAGCTTCCTCTCGCGGTTCCGGGAGCCCGAGATCGACTGAACCGGCATACGCTGGCGACGTGCATGACGACGTGCCCCGTGGGCTGACCGACCTCGTTCCCGACCCCACCGCGCTCGACCTGATCGCCACGGGCAGCACCTGGGCCGAGGGCCCGTGCTGGATCCCCGCGACGAGGACGCTGCGCTGGTCCGACATCCCCGGTGACCGCATCCGGCAGTGGCACGCCGACACCGGTGTGGTGAACGACCACGCGGTGGGCGTCGAGTTCACCAACGGCCGCACGCTCGACCGCGACGGCAGCGTGGTGCAGTGCTCGCACGGACTCCGGCGGGTCGAGCGGGACCGGGACGGCGTCGTCACGCCGATCGTCGACTCGTGGAACGGCGTCCGGCTGAACTCCCCGAACGACGTCGTGGTGGCCCGTGACGGCAGCGTCTGGTTCACCGACCCCGCGTACGGCATCACGCAGCCGCGGGAAGGGCACCCCGGCGAGCGGGAGTACGGCGACCACTGGGTGTTCCGCTGCGGCCCCGACGGCGAGGGGCTGCGCCCGGTGGCGGTCGACCTCGACGAACCGAACGGGTTGGCGTTCGACCCGACCGAACGGGTCCTGTACATCGCGAGTTCGTCCTCCGACGAGCCGGTGATCCGCGCATACGACCGGAGCGGGGTCCGGCTGAAGAACGGTCGGGTGTTCGTGCGGCTCGACCCCGGCGAGGGCGCGCCGGACGGCATCCGCGTGGACGTGCACGGCAACGTGTGGTCGTCGTCCCACCGGGGCGTGGTGGTGTTCGACCCGTCGGGGCGCCGGCTCGGCCAGATCGACGTGCCGGAGACGGTGGCGAACCTCTGCTTCGGCGGGGACGACGGCACCACGCTGTTCCTGGCGGCGACGACGTCGGTCTACCGGATCGCGACGACGACCACGGACGCCGCTCGGTAGTGGCACTTCCGGAACCTGGTACTGCAATGTAGCATTTCATTGCAGTCGACCAGGAAACGGAGTGCGCATGACGAAGCGTGTGGCGGTCATCGGGACGCGTGGGTACCCGTCCTACTACGGCGGGTTCGAGACGGCGGTGCGGCACATCGCACCGCACCTGGCCGACCAGGGTTGGGACGTGACGGTGTACGGCCGCCCCGGACAGGAGCGGGTCGGGGACCCGTCCCTCGACGAACGCATCACCCGCCGCACGACCCGGGGGTCGGAGTCGAAGTCGCTGTCGACGCTGACCTACGGCCTGACCGCGGTCCTCGACACGATCCGTCGGCGTCCGGACGTGGCGCTGGTGATGAACTGCGCGAACGGGTTCTGGCTCCCGCTGCTGCGGCTCGCCGGGATCCCGACGGTGGTGAACGTGGACGGCATCGAGTGGGAGCGGGCGAAGTGGGGTCGCCTCGCGAAGTTCGTGTTCAGGTCCGGTGCCCGGTGCACGGCGTGGTTCGCCGACCGTCTGGTGTTCGACGCCGACGCGATCGGGGACCACTGGCGCCGCGAGTTCGACAAGACCGGTGTGGTGATCCCGTACGGCGGGACCGAGACGACGGACCTGCCGTTGCACGCCGATGACGCGCACCTGAGCGGGAAGCCCTTCGCGTTGGTCGTGGCGCGGTTCGTGCCGGAGAACACGGTTCCGGAGTTCCTGGTCGCTGCGGAGCGGATCGCCGAGCAGTACCCGGTGGTGATCGTGGGATCGACCGGGTACGGCGGCGACCTCGACGAGCAGGCGCGGACGCTCGCGGCGTCGAACCCGAACGTGCACTGGCTCGGTCACCTGTCCGACGACGCCCGGTTGTTCGCGTTGTGGCAGCACGCGGGCGTGTACTTCCACGGGCACAGTGTCGGTGGGACGAACCCAGCCCTGGTGCAGGCGATGCACTGCGGTGCGCCGACGGTGGCGCGGGACACGGTCTACAACCGGGAGGTCCTGGGTGACCGGGGTGCCGTGTTCGTCGCCCCGGAGCCGACCGCCATCGCCGACGCCGTCCTGCTGACCCTCGGCGACGCCTCCGCGCAGGAAGCCCTCGGTCGGATCGCCAAGGACCGTGCCCGCACCGTCTACACGTGGGCGGGGGTCTGCGGCGCGTACGAGGACGCCCTCCGGGAGCAGGCCGGACTGCCGTCGCGCACGTCCGAGACCGCTCGATGACCGCCGCGGACGTCATCGTGGTCAACACGCTCGGTGGCGCGCTCCGGCACTACACGGTGGGGCTCGTCGCGTCCATCAGTGCCTCGGGCGCGCGGGTCTCCGTCGTCCACGTCGACGAGCCGAGCCGGGCAGGCGGGAACGGACTCGGCTGGGTCCGCCGCTACGTGCTCGCACTGTGGTCTGCGCGACGATCCGCCCGTCGCTCCGGCGCGCGGGTGATCGTGACGTGGCCGGTCCTCGGGCACCTCGATCGGCTGATCGTGCGCGTGGCGCTCGGCCGTGCCGTGGATTCATCGCTCGTCATGCACGACCCACGCCCACTCGTCCCGGCGCGAGGCTACGGACGGGTCGCCCGACGTCTCGCCGACCGCTGCCGGGTCGAGGTAGTCGTGCACAGCGGGACCGCGGCAGCCGCCCTCGCCGAGGACTGCCCCGACCTCGTGCCCGTGCTGCTGCCGCATCCGGTCGTCCCACGTGCCGTGACCGTGCCGAAGCAGGCGACCGGAGGGCGTCCGGTCGTCCGTGTCCTGGGGCAGTTCAAACCCGACCGTGACCTCGCGGTGCTCGCCGGGATCGGCGCACGACTGGGCGACTCGCACCGTCTCGAGATCGTCGGTCGGCGGTGGCCCGCTGTCGACGGCTGGACGGTCACGGACGCCTTCGTCACGGAGGAACGCCTGGACGACCTGATGTCGACCGCCCACGCGGTGCTCGTGCCCTACACGCGCTTCTTCCAGTCCGGCATCGCAATCAGAGCGCTCGAGCTCGGGACCCCCGCAGTCGGTCCCGCGGGGTCGAGCATGGCCGACCTCTACCCGGACTCCCGGTACCTCGCCGACCGCTCGGTGGACTCGTGGTGCGCCGCGATCCACGCGGCGACCTCGGCGAGCTGCGCGGCCACGCGCGAACTCGCCGCCCGTGCCGACATCGTGTGCAGGGCGGCGTGGTCGGACTGGGCTCGAGATCCGATCACCGCGACGAGGCACCGCGCTGCCGTATCCTGACCCGGCCATGCAGTGCGACTACTTCGACCGCGGGGTGTGCCGATCGTGCACGCTCATGGGTCAGCCGTACGCCGACCAGGTCCTGGACAAGGAACTCCGCACGCGCGAGCTCCTGCACGACGCGGTGGAGGCCGTCGGTGGGCCCGGGGCAGTCGAGTGGCTCCCGGCCATCAGGAGCCCCGAGTCGGCCTACCGCAACAAGGCGAAGATGGTCGTCGGCGGGACGGTGCAGCACCCGACGGTGGGGATCCTCGACCACCGGCAGCGCGGCGTCGACCTGCGGCACTGCGGCATCTGCACCCCGGGCATCCAGCACGCGCTGCCGATCCTCGCCGGCTTCATCGCCGACGCCGGGCTCATCCCGTACGACGTCGCCGCACGCCGGGGCGAGCTGAAGTACGTGCTCGTGACCGAGTCGCCCGATGCGGAACTCATGGTCCGGTTCGTCCTGCGCTCCGAGGGGCAGCTCCCGCGGCTCCGGCAGCAGCTCGGGGCGCTCCAGCGCGTGCTGCCGAACGCCGTGGTCGTGACCGCGAACCTGCTGCCCGAACACAAGGCGGTCACCGAGGGCGAGCGCGAGATCGTGCTCACCGACCAGGAGACCCTGTCGATGCGGCTCGGCGACGTCACGATGCACCTGCGCCCGCAGAGCTTCTTCCAGACGAACACGTCCGTGGCGACGCAGCTGTACGCGCAGGCGTCGGCGTGGATCGACGAGGTGTCGCCCGCCTCGATGTGGGACCTGTACTGCGGCGTCGGCGGGTTCGCCCTGCACGCCGCGCGTCCGGGTCGCGCGGTGACGGGGATCGAGACCAGCAGGGAGGCGATCCGGTCGGCGAAGCAGTCGGCCCGCGAAGCCGGGCTCGAGGGGGTCCGGTTCGCCGCCGACGACGCGACGGAGCACGCGCTGCGGTCCCGCCCCGAGGCGCTGCCGGAGCTCGTCGTGGTGAACCCGCCGCGGCGCGGCATCGGCGAGACGCTGTCGACCTGGCTGGAGGACTCCGACGTCCAGCACGTGGTCTACTCGAGCTGCAACCCGGTCACGTTGGCGAAGGACCTCGCGCGCATGCCGTCGCTGCGCCTGCGGCGCGCGCGCGTGCTCGACATGTTCCCGCAGACGGGGCACCTGGAAGCCGTCACGCTGCTGTCCCGGAGGTGACCGGGACGGCGGACGGGAGGCGCAGCTCACCGCCGCCACGTGCCTCCAGGCCGTCATTGCCAGGGAATTGCCAAGGTGGCGTACCCGGGTACGCCGTGATCGCCGCGCTCGCGGCGATCGGCGCGTACAGGGTCAGCGCTGGGGTACGTAGCATCTACGGGTAGAACCGTTGGTCTCGGTTTGATAACAGTCAAGAGTTTCCTATGGTGGCCGACCGAGGCGCCGCCGGCACGAGACCCCCACCCTCGGTGGCGCTCCCGCAACTGCTTGGAGTATCAACCATGAAGAAGCTTTCCCGTACCCGCACCATCGTCGGCGGCCTGGCCTTCGCCGGCATCGCCGCGACCGGTGTCGGCCTGGCAGCAGCACCCGCGAACGCAGCATCCGGTTCGACCTGGGACGCCCTCGCGCAGTGCGAGTCCGGCGGCAACTGGGCGATCAACACCGGCAACGGCTACTACGGCGGCCTGCAGTTCAACCTCGGCACCTGGCAGGCGAACGGTGGCGCGGGGAACCCGGCCTCCGCGAGCCGCAGCGCGCAGATCGCCGTCGCCGAGCGCGTCCTCGCCTCGCAGGGCTGGGGCGCATGGCCCGCCTGCTCCGCGAAGCTCGGCCTGAGCGGCACGGCCGGTGCGGCTCCGCAGGCAGCGGCTCCGGCACCCGCCGCTCCGGCGCCCGCCGCCGCCCCGCAGCAGCAGGCCGCGCCGCAGCAGGCGGCACCGAGCACGACGCAGGCCGCGCCGAGCACCACGCAGGCCGCGCCGAAGCCTGCTGCTCCGAGCAAGCCCGCACCCGTCAAGACGAGCGGCAAGACGTACACGATCGTGTCGGGCGAGACGCTCGACAGCATCGCGACGAAGCTCAAGATCGACGGCGGCTGGAACAAGCTCTGGGCCGCGAACACGTCGACGATCGATGACGCGGACCTCGTCTACGCCGGCCAGGTGCTCCAGCTCCCCGCCTGAGCGCCGCCGATCAGTACAGAACGCCCCGCGACCTCGGTCGCGGGGCGTTCCGTCGTCACGGACTACTGCGGGTTGTCCCGCAGCCACTGCGGCATGTCGTCGGACCGGAGCGCCTGCGACAGCGACTGCACCGCGAGGGTGTTGACGTTCACGATGGACTGGCCGCCCGGTGAGGTCCCGGTCCCCGCGGTGGGCATCGTGAAGGTGGTGAGGTCGGACGGTCGGACGTCGCGCAACGACCACCCGAGACCGACGAGGGTCTGGAAGGTGAGGCCCTCGTCGACGGACAGGTGCTTGCTCGTCGCGGTCACGAAGTCCTGGATGCGCCCCGGGTTCGTGATCGTGCCCTTGGAGACGACGCCGTCGAGGATGCCGCGCATGAACGCCTGCTGGTTCTTCACGCGGGTGTAGTCGGCGTCGGCGAAGGAGTGGCGCTCGCGCACGAACGCCAGCGCTGCATCACCGTCGACGCGGTTCTCGCCGGCGGTGTAGGAGTGTCCTCCGGCGGTGAACGCCTTCGGTGCGTTCACCGTGACGCCGCCGAGGGCGTCGGTCATGTCCCGGAAGCCCGCGAAGTCGATCTCGGCGACGTGGTCGATCCGGACGTCGAGGAGGTTCTCGACGGTCTGCACCGTCAGCGGGACGCCACCCCACGCGTACGCGGCGTTGATCTTGGCCATGCCGTGCCCTGGGACGTCGACCCAGGAGTCGCGCATGATCGACATGAGGTACACGCCCTTCCGGTCGGCCGGGACGTGCGCGAGCATCAGGGTGTCGGAGCGCCCGCCTGCGGCACGGTCGCCGTCCGGGTCGTCGTTCGATCGCGAGTCCGAGCCGACGAGCAGGATGTTCTGGGCGCCCGTCGACGGTGCTGGGCGGGAACCGGTCGGGAAGGGGTCCGCGATGACGTCCTTGCCGGCGTCGTAGCTGCGGGCGAGGCCACCGACGAAGACGCTCGCGACGACGGCGACCACCGCGGCGATGCCGACGAGCGAGCCGAGCGTGGCGATGAGTGCGACGAGGAACGGGCGCTTGCGCTTCCGTTTCGGTGCTGGTGCTGCTGGTGCTTCGGCGGCCTGACGGGCGGCGCGGCGCTCGGACATCGGGGCTCCTGGCGGGTCGGGTCGGTCCTGCTGCCGACCACGCCAGTCTACTGCATGCTGTATATCAAATGCCAGTGGATCAGCGTGCGCTGCCGTCGCCCTTCGCGAGCAGGGCGGTCAGTGCGTCGCGCAGTGCTGGGTCGTCCGGCAGGACGTCGCGCTCGATGTGCCGCGCGGTCTCCCAGGCCTCGCGACCGTGGTCCGTCACGGTGACGATCCGACGGCGGCGGTCGGCGGGGTGCGGGGAGCGTTCGACCAGGCCGTCCCGTTCCATCCGCTCGAGGGTCCGCGACATCGTCTGCGGCTGCACCCGGGCGGTGCGGGCGAGGGTGTCGGCGCCGGTCGGCCCCGTGCGGATGAGGATGTCGATCGCGATGAGCGCCGCGTGGGGGAGTCCGATGGCCCGGAGTCGCTCGTCCCAGTCCCGTTCGACGGCCCGCGCCGCCGCCGACAGGAGCCGGCCGAGTGGCCATCCGTCGGGGGTGTCGCGCATGGATGGAGTCTACGGGCGCGGGTGCTGCGGTTCGTCTAGTAATCAGCATGCTGACGATTGGGGTACGCTCACGGTCGTGTCCCGCTTCCTCCGCATCGTCCTCCCCGCGCTCGTCATCGTGGCCTGGCTCGCGATCGCCTCCGTCGGCGGTCCCTACTTCGGGAAGATCTCCGAGGTCTCGACGAACGACCAGACCTCGTTCCTGCCGGCATCGGCGGACGCCACCAAGGTGCAGGAGCGCGCGTCGGAGTTCCGACAGGCCTCCGGAGCCCCCGCGATCATCGTGCTCGAGCGCGACGGCGGGCTGACCGCGTCGGACCAGCGTTCAGCGAGCACGTTGGCGGCGGACCTCGGGAAGCGCGACGACGTGCAGGGCGTCAGCCCGGCGATCCCGAGCGAGGACGGTGACGCGGTCGAGATCGTCGCGACGCTGACCCAGGACGCGGACACCGGGGACGCGGTCGAGGCGATCCGCGCCGACGTCGACGACGCCCTGCCGTCCGGCGTGCAGGGCTACGTCACGGGGCCGGCCGGCTTCACCGCCGACCTGACCGAGGCGTTCGCGGGCATCGACGGCATCCTGCTCGGGGTGGCGCTCGCCGCGGTCTTCGTGATCCTCATCATCGTCTACCGGTCACCGCTGCTGCCGATCCTCGTGCTCGGCACCGCCACCTTCGCCCTCTGCGCCTCGATCCTCGTCGTGTGGTGGCTCGCCAAGGCCGACATCGTGACCGTGAACGGGCAGGTGCAGGGCATCCTGTCGATCCTGGTCATCGGCGCCGCGACCGACTACGCGCTCCTCTACACGGCACGGTTCCGCGAGGCGCTCCGCGACCACCGCACCGGCTGGGGTGCGACGAAGGCGGCGCTGCGGGGGAGCCTCGAGCCGATCCTCGCCTCTGGTGGCACGGTGATCGTCGGCGTCCTCTGCCTGCTGCTCTCCGACCTCAACTCGAACAAGGCGCTCGGTCCCGTCGCGGCGATCGGCATCGCCTTCAGCCTGCTGGCGGCCCTCACCCTGCTGCCCGCACTCCTGCTGGCCTTCCGGCGCGCGGCGTTCTGGCCGCTCCGCCCGACGTACGGCAGCGCACACCCCGTCCTCACCGGCCCCGACGCCCGTGGGCTCTGGGCACGTGTGGGGCGGCTCGTGGCGCGGCGCTCCCGGGTCGTCTGGATCGTGTGCACGGTCGGGCTGCTCGCGATGGGCACCGGTCTCGTCGGGCTCGAGGCCGACGGTGTCCCGCAGAGCGACCTCGTCATCGGGAGCTCGCAGGCACGTGACGGTCAGGACGTGCTGGCCGACCACTTCCCGGGCGGCTCGGGCAGCCCGGCCCAGGTCGTCGGCTCGGCGGAGAAGGCGGACGAGCTCGCCGACGCGATCACCGCGGTCGACGGCGTCGACAGTGTCGTGGCGGCGGCGAAGGACTCCCCGACGGGGACCGTGGCCCTCGACCAAGCCGACGGTGCGACCCCGACCGTCTCCCACGGCGACGTCCTGCTCGAGGCGACCCTGTCCGACCCGGCGGACTCCGACGCCGCCGAGCAGACCGTCCGCGAGCTCCGCACCGCGGTCGAGCGGGTGGACCCGGACGCGATCGTCGGCGGCGCCACCGCCACGGCGGTCGACACGAACGACACCGGGATCCGCGACCGCACGCTCATCATCCCCGTGGTGCTCGCCGTGATCCTGCTCATCCTGATGCTGCTGCTCCGGAGCATCGTGGCGCCGCTCGTCCTGATCGGCAGCGTGATCGTGTCGTTCGCCGCCGCGCTCGGCGTCGGCGCGCTCGTGTTCGACCACGTGTTCCACTTCCCCGGAGCCGATCCGTCCGTGCCGCTGTACTCGTTCGTGTTCCTGGTGGCGCTGGGGGTGGACTACAACATCTTCCTCATGACCCGCGTCCGCGAGGAAGCGCTCCGGCACGGTCCGCACGAGGGCGTGCTCCGCGGCCTCGGGGTCACCGGTGGTGTGATCACCTCGGCGGGGGTCGTCCTCGCCGCGACGTTCGCGGCGCTCGGGGTCATCCCGATCCTCTTCCTGGTGCAGATCGCGTTCGTCGTCGCCTTCGGTGTCCTGCTCGACACCATCGTCGTCCGTTCCCTGCTCGTCCCGGCCCTGGCGTACGACCTGGGGCGCCGCGCATGGTGGCCGTCGCGCCTGTCGCGCGCAGACCATCACATGTGACACGCTGGGTGCATGCCAGTTCCTTCGACGCAGCCCGCCGCCGAGCGGAAGCTCCTCCGTGACACCGTGCAGGACAAGATCCGGGACGCGATCATGGACGGCACCCTCGAGCCGGGCGAGCGGCTCAACGACGACGACCTCATCGCCTGGTTGGGTGTCTCCCGGACACCGATCCGCGAAGCCCTCGCCGAGCTCGCCCGCGCCGGGCTGATCGAGATGGCGCCGAACCGGTACACCCGGGTCGCCGCTCCCGCGAAGGACGAACTGGTCGACGCGTACCGCACGCTCGGCGTGATCTACGGCGGCGTCGTGCGGCTCGCGACCCCGCGCTTCACCGACGCGCAGCGCAAGAAGGTCGTCAAGATGCTCGACGACGTCACGGCGCAGGTCGAGAAGCAGCAGCAGGGCGACGTCGCGCAGAACGGCGCGGAGATCTACGCCATGTGGGCCGAGCACTGCGGCAACCCGTCGCTCGAGCAGCTCTGCAAGTCGACGACGGACGGGCTCGCCTTCAAGCTCCGTGTCCCGGAACTCGCCGAGCTCATCCCGGCCGACGTGGTGCTGCCGGAGCTCGCGAAGCTCAAGGACGCCGTCCTCGCGAAGGACCCCATCGCGGCCGAGCTCGCCATGGAGGCGATCCACCTGCTCCCGTCGCGCTCCTAGCGCGACCAGATGACGGCCTGGAGGCACGTGGCGGGGCCGCCACGTGCCTCCAGGCCGTCAGTGCGTCCAGTCCGTCAGTGCGCGACCGCACTGATCATGCCGAGGCCGACGCTGATGCGGTCGGCCACCTCGATGAGGTCCTCGGCGAGCGACGCGGTGTCCCGGTCCCGCAGCTGCGTGACCCGCCCCGAGATCGACAGTGCCGCCACGATGCGCCCCGACGCGTTCCGGATCGGCGCGGCGATGCAGAACCGGCCGAGCGCGACCTCCTGGTTCTCGACGCACCAGCCGCGCTTGGCCGAGGCCTCGAGGTCGGCCGTCAGGTCGTCGTGCGACGTGATCGTGTGGTCCGTGTAGCGCGCAAGGGTCTCGCCGAGCAGCGCCTGCCGCTCGGACTGCGACAGGTCGAGCATGAGCGCCTTGCCCAGCGCCGACGCGTGCAGTGGCTGCCGCATCCCGATCATGGTGTGGGACTTCGGGGCGAGTGAGCCCTCGAAGTGGCAGAGGTAGATGCAGGCCGCGTCGTCCTGCACACCGACGTTGGCGGTGAGGCCGATCCGGTGCGCGAGCTCCTGCGCCGCTGCCCGGCTCTCGCGGTGGACGGGGTTGTGGTTCAGCCCCTGGCTGGCGAGCTCGAGCACCGCCCGGCCGACGGAGTACCCCTGCGACTCGGGGTCGCGGCGCACGTACTCGAGCGACTCGAGCGTGGCGAGGAGCCGACCGGTGGTCGAGGTCCCGAGGCCGATCGCGCGCGCGATGTCGGAGGCACGCATCGCCCCGTCGGCAGCACCGAGCGCGCCGAGGACAGCCGCGGCGCGCTCGATGCTCTGGTTCGGAGGGGTGGTGGCCATCCGCCCATTCTGTCCCGTGGAGTCGATCAGGACACCGTGACACCGCTGACGAACGCGTTCGCCCGCACCTGTGCCGCGGTGAGGGGTGCGCCGCCGAGCACGACGTCCTCGAAGGCGACGTCGGCGATCCCGTGCGTGGCGTCCCACCCGGACAGCGTCACCGGGTCGGCCGTGACGTCGGTGAAGTCGCGGATCGTGATGCCCGTGATCCGGCCGCGTTCGTCACGGTACCCGGTGTCGTTCGAGTACTGCCCCTTGAGGACCTGCAGCACGATGGCCTGCTTGCCGACCGGCTGCGACTCCACGTGGAAGCCGTCCACGGTGACGTCCGAGACCGTCGCCCAGTCCTGCACGTCGAACTTCAGGGCGACCTCCTTCGCGCGGAGCACGTACGACTGCGTGATGGAGATGTCCGTGAACACCTCGGTCTCCATGGACGAGCCGAACCGGACGGGGTTGCCGCCGGTGACGTTCCAGAACGTGGTGTCGGTGGCGTGCAGGCCGCGGGTGTCCGGTTCGCCGTTCGTGGCGGCGTCGAGGGCGTGCCAGCCGAAGCCGTCGTCGCCGCTCATCACGAAGTTGTGCTCGACGGTCATGTCCTGCACGCCGTCGGTGTCGATGCCGTCGTTGTTGATGAGCGTGCCCATCAGGTTCAGCCAGGACACGTGGATCCCCGACGAACGGATGTACAGCGTCTGCCACCACTGGGCGTTGCGGACGCCGATGCCGGACACCGTGATGTCCGAGCTGTCGTGGAACCGGATCGCCATCGTCTTGTCGGTCCGCGACGTGTCCGCTCCGGCGTCGAGGATCCCGCGCCCGAGCACCTGCACGCCCGTGACGCCGTCGCCGTCGATGCGGCCGTGCACGAGCGCACCCGGCGCGAGGTAGACGGTCTGGCCCGACACCGGGCGGATCACGCCGGCGTCGTGCTCACCGGGGCCGAAGTACAGCACGCCCGGGTCGGAGGCCGACGGCACCGCGGTCTCGGCCGGCGTGACGAAGAGGAACAGCGCGCGGACGCCGGGCGTCTCGATGACCAGCGGGTGTGCGTCGCGGATCGTGAACGTGACGGTGTCACCGGACCGCGTCGTGGCGATCGCGAGCGTCCGTGGGGTGACGACCGGGGTGGCCGAGGCGGCGAGACCGGGCATCGTGACGCTGACGGTCGCGGTGCCCGTCCCCTTGGCGAACATCGCGACGTCGTGCGAGGTGCCGCTGACCGACTCGGCCTTGACCGGCACGGCGGTGCCGTTGACCGACACGGTGTGCGCGGTGGCGGTCGGGGACGTCGGGTTGCCCGGGTTCGCCTGGATCGCGGCGGTGCCGACGGCGCCGGCGGTGACCGCTGACGGACCGGAGGCGCTCGTCGCGGCGGCTGCCGGGGCGATCGTCCCGAGGGTGGTGAGTGACACCGCGACGGCTGTCGCGATGGTCAGTGCGCGCAGGCGCATGGCGATCTCCCTTGATCGGTGGTGCTGCGGGTGGTGCGGGTGGGTCAGTAGACCTTCACGGCGCTCGCCGACACGAAGGGCGAACCGTTCGTGGCGGTGACGACGACGCGCAGCGACGTGGTGCGCGTCGGTGCGACGTCGTGCACGCGGTGTCGGTGCCGGTTGTCGGTGACGGTCGCGAGCTCCCGCCACGATCCGTCCACGCACGCCTCGATCCGGTAGTCCCGGGCGAGCGTCGGGACGGCGTCCCACGGGGTCCGGTGGTGGTGCAGGTTGATGAGGTCGGCGTCGACGTCGTCGTTCCAGACGATGCGGACCTCGCGGACGTCGACGGGCTCCGCCCAGTCGAGCGTGAGCGTGGCCGCGCCGTCGCCGGGTTCCGACGACCACAGGTGCGGCCCGCCGAAGGGGCGCTGGTGGCCGTCGGCGATCCGGGAGGCGCGCCACGCGTCCGATGCGCCGGCTGCGGTGAACGCGAAGGAGCGTCCGCGCAGGGCCCGCGCTTCCCAGTCGGTGACGGGCTGGTCGGCCTCCTCGGGGATGTGGTCGTCGAACCGGTCGTCCTCGGCCGACCGGGCCCGGAGCGCCAGGACGCCGTACGGGTGCCCGTCGGTCAGGGGCAGGCGGACCCCGGGTGCCCGACGGACCACGACGACGGCGTTGCACGGTTCGTCCGGACGGAACCCGAGGTCGACCACTGCCTCGCCGACTCCGGCACCGACGGTCGCGGTGTGGGTCGAGACGTGCTCGATGGGTGCGTAGTTCTGCGGCTTCCCGGTGGTCCAGAGCTCGATCGTGAGCTCGGTGGTGGCATCGGCGACGGTGCGCAGCGCGAACGACCCGAGCGCGGGGTCGGCGGGCAGGACGATCGCGACGTCGCGGTCGAGCGCGAAGGTGTCGTCGGTCGTCCACGGCGTGGTGTCGAGCGCGGCGAGCTCGCTGCTCGCGCTGATCCGGGCGCGCTGGGCGAGGTCGGCGCCGTCGAGGGCTCGGACCCCGATGAGCGGTGCGTCCTCGCGGAGCAGGGTCTGCTGCAGCATCGCGATGTGGTCGGTGCCGAGTTCCCGCGGGGTCATCCCGTGCCGGGCTGCGAGGTGTGCCGCGGTCCCCGCCGCCTGCCCCTGCGTGGCGCAGGTGGCCATCACCCGGGTGGAGCCGAAGGCCACGTGCGACGCGGAGATGTTCCGGCCCGCGAAGAGCAGGTTCGCCACGTCGGCCGAGTAGAGGGAGCGGAAGGGGATGTCGTACGTCCCGTCGGTGTACCGCTGCTGCGCGCCGGCGGTCTCGGCGTAGACGCCCTCGACGGGGTGCAGGTCGATCGACCAGCCGCCGAACGCGACCGTGTCCGGGAACGTCCGCTGCGACAGGAGGTCCTGCTGCGTGAGGGTGTGGTCGCCCACGAACCGGCGGTACTCCCGCTTGCCGGGGATCGCGCCGACCCAGTCGAGGGTGAGCGAGTCGGCGTCGAACGAGCCGGAGTTCTTGATGTGGTCCCAGATGCCGTAGACGACACCCCAGAGCTCGTCCCGGATGCGTTCGTTCTCGGTGACGGTGTCGAGCTCGCCGCCCCACTCGATCCACCAGTAGTTGCAGCCGTTGTCGCCGGTGCGGATCGCCCGGTTCGCCAGGATCGGGGTCGTCGCCAGATCGACGGCGATCGACGGCGGCACGAACTTCTCGGGGCGGCCGGTGTCGTGCGTGGAGAAGAAGATCGAGCTACCGAGCAGTTCGTCGTCGGGCCGTTCCGGTGCCCACTCCTCCCCGTACTCGTCACGCCCTTCGCGGCCGATCCGGTACGACGCCCCGGCGAGGGCCCCGACGAGACCGTCTCCCGTGCAGTCGAGGAACACCGGGGCCGTGAACGTCGTCTCGATCTCGGAGCCCATCGTCCAGCCGGTGACGGAGGTGATCCGCCTCGCGCCGTGGTCGTCGGCGGTCGTCACGGTCCGCACGTCGGTGTTGAGGTGCAGGTGCACGTTCGGTTCGGCGCGCACGAGGTCGAGCACCACCTGGTCCCAGTAGATCGCGTTGCCCTGCGGGTTCCGGTACTGGTTCTCGAGGAACAGCTCGCCCATGATCCCGGTCTCCCGGGCGAACCGCTGCGTGCCGTGGGCGGTGGCACCGACCACCCACACGCGGATCTCGCTCGAGGAGTTGCCGCCGAGGACCGGGCGGTTGGTGACGAGGGCGACGCTCGAGCCGAGGCGGGCGGCGGCGACAGCGGCACTCACACCGGCGAGGCCACCTCCGACGACCACGACGTCGTGGTGCTGTTCACGGGACTGCATGGCGGCGACGGTATCACTTGCTGGCGATACTTTCCCACTGTGTGGCAAAGTGTGCCCGACGAGTGCTATCGTCAACGAACTCTCGACAACGAAGTGTGAGGTCAACCCATGAGCGACGGAACCCGAACGCGCACGAGCGCCGACGCCGCCACCACCCCCGACGTCCGGGCGGCACTGGGCGACGACGCCCGCCGCCAGAGCATGCGGAAGGTCATCGTCGCCGCGGGCGTCGGGCACTTCGTCGAGTGGTTCGACTTCGGCCTCTACGGCACCCTGGCGACGGTCATCTCGCTGTACTTCTTCAAGCAGGGCGACCCGCAGGTGGCACTGCTCTCCGCGTTCGCGGTGTTCGGCGCCGGCTTCGTGATGCGCCCGCTCGGCGGCCTGTTCTGGGGTTCGCTCGGCGACCGCGTCGGCCGGAAGACCACGCTCGCGACGGTCATCCTCATCACCAGCGGCGCGACCGCGGTGATGGGCATCCTGCCGACGTACCAGAGCGTCGGACTGCTCGCGCCGATCCTGCTCGTCGTGGTGCGCCTGGTGCAGGGCTTCGCGGCCGGCGGCGAGGGGGCCGGGGCGACGACGCTCCTCGCCGAGTTCGCGCCGTCCAACCGACGCGGCTTCGTGACGAGCTTCATCGACGTCTTCGGGTTCGCGGCCTTCATCGTCGGTGGCGGCCTGGTGTTCCTCTTCACGGCGATCGCCGGCGACGGGGCCCTCGAGTCGTGGGGCTGGCGGGTCCTGTTCCTCATCGCCCTGCCGCTCGGCCTGGTCGGCCTCTACCTCCGCTCGAAGCTCGAGGACACCCCGGAGTTCCGCGCCCTCAAGGCCAAGGGTGAGCTCGCGAAGAACCCGCTCCGCCGCTCGCTCCGGACGGGGTGGAAGGCGCTGCTGTTCTGCGTCGGCTTCGTCGTCCTCAAGGCCGTCGGCCACTGGATCCTGCAGACGTTCATGCCGTCGTACCTGCAGGCCGACCTCGGGTACTCGCCGTTGGTCTCGTACGGCGTCGTCGTCATCGGCTTCATCGTGATCGCCGCCCTCGTGCCGTTCTTCGGGCTGCTGTCGGACAAGATCGGCCGGAAGCCCGTGATGCTCGCGGGCTGTGGCGGCTTCCTCGTCCTCACCTACCCGACGCTCATGCTCATGGACGCCGGCAACTTCTGGGCCGCTGCCGGGGCGATGGTCCTGCTCGGGCTGTTCATGGCGGCGTTCGACGGCGCCGTGAGCGCGGCGATGGCGGAGCTGTTCCCCACGGCGATCCGCTACGGCTCGATGGGCATCGCGTACAACGTCAGCGTCGCCCTCTTCGGCGGCATCACGCCCTACTTCGCGACCTGGCTCATCACCGCGACGGGCAACACCTTCGCCCCCGCGTTCTACGTGATGGCTGCGGCCGCGATCACCGGTGTGACCGTCCTGCGGGCGCGCGAGACGAACAAGGCGACGCTCGCGTCGTAGACGCGACCCGATGGCGGACCGGAGGCGCGGTGCCCGCTGGCACCGCGCCTCCAGTCCGTCCGTGGTGCCGTTCGCAGCGTGAGCGGACCAGCGGAATCGCGGCGACCTTCCAGGGCCGTTCCATGTCCGCCCCGTGCACGGCGGTTATGGTTTCCGGGTGAGCAACGACCCTGAGCAGACGACCGGCAACGGCCGCCGCGGCTTCACGCCGCCTCGCCACGGCCGCCAGAAGCGGCGCGGAGGCGTCATCCTGCCCGCCGTCGCCGGCGTGCTCACCATGGGCCTGCTGCTGAGCGGCGGCTACGCGGCGTACGCCTACGGGCGGCTCTCCACCGGCATCACGAAGATCGACGCGATCGCCGGCAACAAGTCCGACAAGGACGACGTCGACGGGCAGGCGCAGAACATCCTGCTGGTCGGCGACGACCACAGGCCGGACAACGCGACGCCCGAGCAGATGGCGGAGCTCAGCACCCAGTCCGACGGCGGTGCGACGAACACCGACACGATGATCGTCCTGCACATCAACGCCGACGGCACCCAGGCGACGATGATCTCGTTCCCCCGCGACTCGTACGTCGACATCCCCGGGGTCGGCAAGGGCAAGCTCAACAGCGCCTTCTACTACGGCACCCTCAACGGCGGGGGCGACACCGGCGGCGCGAAGCTCCTCATCCAGACGATCCAGAACCTCAGCGGCCTGTCCATCGACCACTACGTGCGGGTCTCGCTGCTCGGCTTCTACCAGGTGGTCAAGGAACTCGGGCCGGTCGACGTCTGCCTCAACCAGGCCGCGAAGGACCCGTACTCCGGTGTCGACCTGCCCGCGGGGAAGTCGACGCTCGATGCGAAGCAGGCACTGTCCTTCGTGCGCCAGCGCCACGGGCTGCCGAACGGCGACCTCGACCGGAACATCCGGCAGCAGTACTTCCTGTCGCAGGAGGCCCGCAAGGTCCTCTCCGCCGGCACCCTGCTCAACCCGGTGAAGATGGGCAACATCCTCGGCGCCGTGGGCGGGTCGATCCAGACGGACACCGACCTGGTGAACCTCGCCACGCAGATGCGGAACCTGCGACCCGGCAACATCCAGTCGGCCACCATCCCGACGCTCGGGACGCCGACCATCTACGTGAACGGCTCGGCGTTGTCCATCGTCGAGGTCGACACCGTCGGGCTCCCCGCCTTCGTGCAGAGCCTGGTCGGCGAACCCGAGGAGTACACCAAGGCGACGGCCGCGCAGCCCGCCGCCACCACGGTCACGGTCCTGAACGGCAGCGGTGTCACCGGTGCGGCGGCCGCAGCGGGGACCAACCTCACCGCTCGTGGCTTCCAGGTGGGCGCCCCGGGGTCGTCCGACACCACGAAGACCACGCAGATCCAGTACCCGGCCGGCCAGGAGTCGCAGGCCAAGGCACTCGCCGCCGTCGTGCCGGGCGCCGTGCCGGTCCGGACCACCGCGGTGACGGGCGTCACGCTCGTGCTCGGATCGGACGGCAAGACCGTCACCGCGCCGGCGGCTCCCGGCGGTGCGGCGTCGCAGCCCGCCTCGGGGGAGTCCGCGGGGTCGGGGTCGGCGTCGAAGCCGTCGAAGTCCGCCTCGTCGGAGCCGAAGCCCTCGTCGACCGACGTGAAGAGCTACGGCAAGGAAGGCGTCTGCATCAACTGACGTCCGTGGGCGCCGCGTGGCGACGGATCGCGGCGATCGCCGTGTCGAGGCCGATCGCGAGCGGGCGCACGTCGCGCTGGACCTGGGCCAGGAGCAGTCCGCCCTGCAGCGCGACCATGACCGCCGTGGCCAGTGCGTCCGGATCGGTGTCCGGTCCGAGCAGTCCTCGCTCGCGCATGGTCGCGATGCCGTTGCGGAAGCCCTGTTCCCAGCGCGCGAAGCCGGCGGCGACGAGGTCGCGGGCGTCGACGTCGCGCTCGGCGAGCTCGGTCCCGAGGGAGCCGAGCGGGCAGCCGCCGACGCAACCGCCTGCATCGGCATCCGCGACCGTGCGGTCCCGCCACCGTTGCCAGGCGTCCCACGTGGTGAGGTCGTCGTAGTCCGGCCCCTGGTGCGCGATGATCGCCTCGGTCTGCTGCCGGACGACGTCGCGGACGAGTTCGCCCTTGTCCGTGAAGTAGTGGTACATCTGCGACCGGCCGACCGCGGCGGCCGCGCCGATGTCGTCGAGCGTTGCCCCCGCGATGCCCCGCGTGAGCATGAGCTCGGCGGCCGTGCCCACGATCCGGTTGCGGGTCGCCAGTCCTTTCGCCGTCGTGCGTCGAAGGGTCTTCGGGGCGTGTTCCGGGCGCATGTCCAGAGTGTACTTGCAAGTACATTTTCCGACAGGTGCAATGCAGGGCATGGACGAAGCACTCCTCGCTCGGCGCGACGAAGAACGCGCCCTCCTGCTCGCCGTGGCGGACGGCGACCGTCGTGCGTTCGACCGGCTGTACACGCGGTTCCGGTCGTTGGTCGAGCGGTACGTGCGGCACCAGCTGGTCGATCCCTGGCAGACCGAGGAGGTCGTGCAGGACGTGTTCCTCGAGATCTGGCAGATCGCCGATCGCTTCGACCCGGCGCACTCCGCCGTCGCGTGGATCCGGACGATCGCGCAGCGACGGGCCATCGACCGCGTGCGGAAGAGCTGCGCCGACCGCGACCGCGACGTGCGGATCGGTACGCGTGACCTCGAGCTCGTCGACCACTCGAGCACCGAACGGGCCGAGAGCGTGCTCGACCGCGACGCCCTGCACCGCGCCGTCACGACGCTGCCCGAGCGGCAGCGCGAGGCCGTCGTGCTGCGGCACCTGGTCGGGATGAGCGGACCCGAGGTCGCGACCGCCCTCGGCGTTCCGCTCGGCACCGCGAAGACCCGTGCCCGCGACGGGGTGCTGGCGCTGCGGCGGGTCATGGTCCCCTGAGCGCCGAGCTCGGTAGGTTCGAGGGGTGAGCAACGCAGCGCGTCCGATCACCCTGATGACCTACAACATCAAGAACCCGGATCCCGCGCACGACTGGCCGGCCCGGCTCCCGGTGCTCCTCGACGTCGTCCGCCGACACGACCCCGACCTCGTGTGCGTGCAGGAGGCCTTCGCCCACCAGATGGACGACCTCCGCGCGGGGCTGCCGGACCACGGTGACGTCGGGCAGGGCCGCGAGGGCGACACCGCGGGTGAGCACGCCGCGGTGTTCTTCCGACGCAGCCGGCTCCGCCCGGTCGACGAGGGGACGTTCTGGCTGTCGGACACTCCCGACGAGCCCGTCTCGAACACGTGGGGGAGCCTGTTCCCCCGGGTCGCGAACCACGCACGGTTCCTCGACGCCGAGGGGGACGCGTTCACCCTGCTGACCACGCACCTCGACCACGAGGTCGGTCCGCACGGCGACGAGGTCCGGGCGAAGAGTGCCGCCCTCATCGTCGAACGCCTCAGCACGACGGACGGACCCGTCGTCGTCGCGGGGGACTGCAACGAGCCCGCCGGTGCGGGCTCGGCGTCGACGGTGTTCGCGGACGCGGGCTACGAGGACGCGTGGGTGCTCGGCGGCGACCCGGACGACCGGACCGCGACGTTCAACGACTGGGAGCCGCCGGTCGACTCGGGGGAACGCATCGACTGGGTGCTGACGCGGGGGTTCACCGCCGTGGACCGTGTGGTGATCGACCACGACGGCCCCGAGACGTGGTTCGCGAGCGACCACTTCCCGGTCGTGGCGACGCTCCGGGTCTGAATGGTCCCGTCGCTGCCGGGAGCCGGGTCAGCAGGTGCGCTGGGCGTGCACCGGCATCGGTGAGCCGAGCACCGTGACCGTGGTGTCGTCCGTGAGCGCCGAGACGCCGTTCGTGCCCTCGGTGTCGGAGTCGTCCTCGGGTGCCCAGCCCTCCTGGAGCAGGAGCTGCCAGGCCTTCGCGTCGTCCGAGCCGAACGACATCCGGTCGGACTTCGGGGCGTCCGTGATCGCGTCGTGGATGTCGTCACCGACCTGCACGCCGTCGGGGCCGGTCAGCTCGACGTCGTCGCCGAAGCGGGAGCGGACGTCCTCGCGCAGCACCCGGACCTCCACCGCGTTGCCGGCCTGCGCCGGGGTGGTGAGGGCGGCCACGCGGATCGCACCGCCCCACGTGTACGTGGTGCCGGACGGGAAGCACGCGCCGCCGTCGCCCTCGGCCGTCTGGGTGCGGGACGGGGTGCCGAGCAGGCGGTTGAGCAGGCTCACGGTGGTGCGGGAGTCCCGCATCGATGCCTCGACCACGGTCTTCTCGCCCCGGCGGAACACCAGCGACTCGGCGTCGAGCTCGATCGAGTCGACCCGCTTGAGCTTGGCGGTGGTGACGTGGGCGGCGTCCTGGTGCGCCGTGCCGTCCGGTGCGACCTCGGCCGCGGAGGCCGGTGCGGCGCCGATGCCGGACGTGCCGTCGACGACGAACGTGCCGGCCGAGAAGGCCAGCACGGCGGCACTCAACGCCAGCACGGTCCGGAAGGTCACCCCTCGACGGTACGACGTCGAACCCGACTGAACGACGGGTGTTACCGAATCGGAGCCGGGCAGTGACCGGACCGTGACCTTTCGGAGGCAGCCGACACATACTGGACAGGTCTTGTACATGTACCATCGGTGCCATGCCCGTCTCATCGAAGCGACGCCTCGTCGCCGACGCCCTCCGCGACGCGATCGCGACGGGCCGCTACGTCCCCGGGGAGCGCCTCCCCGGTGAGCACGACCTCGCCGAGCGCTACGCGGTCAGCCGCGGCACCGTCCGTGCGGCGCTCGCCGACCTCGCCGACGACGAGTACATCGCGACGCACGGCGGCATCGGTTCGGTGGTCACCTTCGACGGTGCGGCGCTCGACCCCCGCGCCGGTTGGGCACGCTCGATCGCGGGGAGCGGCACCGAGGTGCGCGCGTCGACCCTGCGGATCGAGCGGATCGTGGACGCCGAACTCGCGAGCCTCGTGGACGCCGATCCCGCACTCGTCGCCGTGGACCGGGTGCGTTCGGTCGTGGACGGTCCGCACGTGTCCTACGAGCGGAGCCTCGTGCCGCGCATCGGCCGGCTGGACCGCGCCGTCGAGGACGGTCTCGTCGACGGCTCGCTGAGCGCCACCATCGAGGCCGCGGGGCTCGTCCCGGCCCGGGCGGAGCAGTGGATCGACGTGCGTCCGCTGGACGACGCCGAGGCGGCCGTGCTCGACCGGGCGCCCGGCACGCCGTTCCTGCACAGCCGACGGGTCTCCCGCACGGCCGACGGCGCCTTCGTCGAGGCCGTCGACAGCCTGCTCGACCCCGAGCGCTTCCGTATCCACATGCGCTTCGGGCAGGGACGATGACGATGACCGACAGCACGATCCACGACCGCGCCCTCGCCGCGTTCCAGGGCCTCGCGATCGGCGACGCCCTCGGGATGCCGACCCAGTCGATGTCGCTGCAGCAGATCCGCGAGGACCACGGCCGCATCACGGGCTTCGTCGACGCCGGCCCCCGGCAGCGCATCGCCCACGGCATGCCCGCCGCGAGCATCACCGACGACACCGAACAGGCCGTGCTCGTCGCCCGACTGCTCGTCGAGGGGAACGGCCGGCTCGACCCGACGCGGTTCGCCGAGGCACTCGTCGACTGGGAGCGCGGGATGGCGGCCAAGGGGTCGCTCGACCTGCTCGGACCCAGCACGAAGACGGCCGTCCAACGCATCCTCGACGGTGTCCCCGTGTCCGAGGCGGGATCGACGGGCACCACCAACGGGGCCGCGATGCGCATCACCCCGGTCGGCATCACCACCACCGCCGACGACCTCGACGTGCTCGTCGACGCCGTGCAGGACGCGTCGCGCGTCACCCACGACACCGGCCTCGGCATCGCCGGGGCGTCGGCGATCGCCGCCGCCGTCAGCGCCGGGATCGACGGCGCATCCCGCGCGGAGGCACTCGACGTCGCCGTGGCCGCGGCCCGGATCGGTGAACGGCGCGGGCACTGGATCGCCGGTGCGTCCATCGCCGACAAGACCGCCTGGGCCCGCGGATGGCTGCCCACGGTGCCGGCTCCGGACCGCGTCACGGCGATCGACGGCGTGATCGGCACGAGTGTCGCGAGCCAGGAGTCCGTCGTGGCGGCACTCGCCCTGGTGTCCCTCGACCTCGACCCGTGGGAGACGCTCTGCACGGCCGCGAGCACCGGTGGCGACACCGACACGATCGCAGCCATGGCGGGTGCGGTGCTCGGTGCGGTGCACGGGGCGTCGGCGTGGTCCTCCGAGTCGGTCGCGCAGGTCGAGTCCGTCAACGACATCCGGTTCGCGGACGTCGTGTCCCCCCTGCTGGGACTCCGCCCGAACAGCGCGACCAGCAGCCACTAGCCCCGGTCGGTGGCGACCCCCACGAGCCACCGCCCGGTCCCGAAACCCTTCCGACGACGTAAGAGGAACCATGGCAGACACCCCGAGCTCGGGAACCCTCACCAGCATCGAGCAGCGCGGCATCGAACCCGTGCCCGCTGCCGAGCGCACCGGGCAGGCCGGCGCACTGTTCTGGGTGTGGTTCGCCGCCAACATCTCCATCCTCGGGCTGCCCCTCGGCGCGACCCTGGTGACGTTCCAGCACCTGAACATCTGGCAGGCGCTGCTCGTCGCGGTGGTCGGCGCCGCCGGGTCGTTCGCCGTGGTCGGCGTGATCTCGATCGCCGGTCGTCGGGGCGGTGCACCCGGCCTGACCCTGAGCCGGGCGGTCTTCGGCGTCCGCGGCAACATCGGACCGACGTTCGTCTCGCTGCTGTCCCGCCTCGGCTGGGAGACCGTCAACACCACGACGGCGGCCTTCGTGCTCCTGTCGCTCTTCACGATCCTCTTCGGGACGGACGGCGACGCGAAGCACAACCCGGTGCTGACGATCGTCGCGATCCTCGTGTTCGTCGTGGCGACCGTGCTCATCTCCGGCCTCGGGCACGCGTTCATCGTCGCCGTGCAGCGGTGGGCGACGTGGGTCTTCGGCGCCCTGAACGTCTTCGTCGCCGTGTTCCTGGTCGTCCGCGTCGACTGGCACGTCGTCGGGAGCGCCCCCGCCGGGCCGTTCGCCGCGATGGCGATCGGCATCGGCACGATCGCGGCGGGCACCGGCATCGGCTGGGCGACCGCGGGTGCGGACATCGCCCGGTACTCGAAGACCAGCGTGCGCGCCGGCAAGCTCGTCGGCGCGAGTGCCGCCGGGGCCGGCATCCCCCTCGTCGTCCTCGTCGGGCTCGGTGCGCTCGTGTCCGCCGGCGACCCCACCCTGGCGCAGGCCGGGGACCCGGTCGCCGCGATCCGCGACCTGCTCCCCGGGTGGATGGCGGTCCCGTACCTCATCGCGGCGTTCGGCGGCCTGCTGCTGTCGAACCACCTCTCGGTGTACTCCGCGAGCCTCACCACGCTGACCCTCGGCATCAAGGTGCCCCGGGTGTGGGCGGTCACGGTCGACGTCGTCGTGACGTTCCTCGGCGCGATGTACTTCATGCTCGTCGCCGACGGCTTCTACGCGCCGTTCATCACCTTCATCTCCGTCCTCGCCGTCCCGATCACCGCCTGGCTCGGGGTCTTCATCGCCGACATCGTCCGCCGCACCTGGTACGACCCCGAGGCGCTGCTCGACCTCCGCGCCGGTGGCCGCTACTGGTACTCCGGCGGCATCGCCTGGCGGGCCGTCATCGCCTGGGCCGTCGCGATCGTCGTCGGGTTCCTGTTCACGAGCGTGCAGGTCGGGGACGCCGACCCGGTGTTCGTCGGGGCGTTCGCCAGCACCTGGATCGGCGCGAACGGGCTCGGCTGGATCGTCACGTTCATCGTCGCCGCCGCGGTCTCCGTGCTCACCGGCGGTCCGAGGGGCGCCCTGCACGCACCAGCCGACGAGTCGGCTCCGCTGCCCGCGACGGAGCACGCCTGATGCCCCGCCTGGTCTCGGTCGGCAACGTCATCGTCGACATCGTGATGCGCGTCGGCGCGCTGCCGGACCCCGGTGGCGACGTGATCGCGTCGTCGTCGGAGATCACGGCCGGTGGCGGTCTGAACACGATGGTGGCCGCACGACGCGACGGGCTCGAGGTGGTCTTCGCCGGCCAGTACGGCACCGGCCCGTTCGGCGACGTCGTCCATCGGGCGCTCGTCGACGCCGACGTCCAGGTCCTGCAACCCGGTCTGACCGACCAGGACAGCGGGTACTGCGTCGCGCTCGTCGACGCCTCCACCGAGCGCACCTTCGTGACGAGCGTCGGTGCCGAGGGACGGCTCGGCACGCCCGAGCTCGCCCGGGTGGAGCTGCGCGACGACGACACGCTGTTCGTGTCCGGCTACGGCCTCGCCCACCCGGAGAACGGCCGTGCGATCGCAGCCTGGATCCCGACGATCCCGGCATCGGTCCGCGTCGTCTTCGACCCGTCGCCGCTCGTCGCCACGCTGGACCGGCAGGTGGTCGCGCCCGTCACGGCGCGTGCGGACATCGTGTCCGCGAACGCCCGGGAGGCCCGGCTCACGTCCCCGGGATCGGCCGACCTCCGCCAGGCGGTCACCGCCATGGCCGCGGTCGCGCGGGGCACGGTGCTGGTGCGGGACGGCGGTGCCGGCTGCTGGGTGGCGGACCCGTCGCTCCCCGACGGTCCCGTCCTCGTGCCGGGGTTCGCGGTCGAGGCCGTCGACACGAACGGCGCCGGTGACGCGCACGGCGGCGTGCTCGTCGCGGCGCTCGCCCGCGGGGAACACCTGCTCGACGCGGTCCGCCGCGCCAACGCCGCCGCGGCGATCGCGGTGTCGCGACCCGGGCCGGCGACCGCGCCCACGCGGGCCGAGACCGACGCCTTCCTGGCCACGCACCCGGCCTGACGGGTCCGCCGGGGCCGCGCCGTGCCTCCAGTCCGGGTCGCGCACCGGGGGACACGCGTCTGGACGGACGGAGGCGACCGACTGCGTACCGTCGGTGCCATGACGGACCAGTACAGCAAGCAGGACCCGACGACGATGTACGCCGACAAGAAGCCCGACGAGCAGTACCTGCCGGGTGCCGGCACCGACGCCGAGATGGCGGAGAACGTCCCGGCGGACCACGGCGAGGACACCTACCGCGGCTCCGGTCGGCTCGAGGGCCGCAAGGCACTCATCACCGGAGGCGACTCGGGCATCGGCGCCGCCGTCGCGATCGCCTACGCACGTGAAGGCGCCGACGTGGCCATCTCGTACCTCCCCGAGGAGCAGGAGGACGCCGACCGCATCGTGGCCCTCATCGAGGCAGCCGGCCGCAAGGCCGTGGCGCTCCCGGGCGACATCACGTCGCTGGCGTTCTGCGAGCAGCTCGTCGCCGACGCGGTCGAGCAGCTCGGTGGACTCGACATCCTCGTGAACAACGCGGGCAAGCAGCAGAACGTCGAGTCGATCGTGGACATCTCGGACGAGGAGTTCGACGAGACCTTCAAGACGAACGCCTACGCGACCTTCCGCATCACCAAGGCTGCCGTGCCGCACCTGGAGCCCGGGTCGACGATCATCAACACGACCTCGATCCAGGCGTACGCGCCGTCACCGCACCTCGTGCACTACGCGGCGACGAAGTCCACCGTGAACAACCTGGCGAAGGGCCTCGCGGCGCAGCTCGCGCCGAAGGGCATCCGCGTGAACGCCGTGGCACCCGGTCCGATCTGGACCCCGCTGCAGCCCGCCGGCGGACAGCCGCCGGAGGCCCTGCCGACCGCCGGCGAGCAGACCTACCTCGGTCGCTGGGGTCAGCCGGCCGAGCTCGCGCCGGCGTACGTGTTCCTGGCGAGCGGCGAGTCGTCGTACGTCGTCGGCGAGACGCTCCACGTCGACGGCGGGATGCCGACGCCGTAGGGCTCCGGCGCACATCGCGTCGCACGCGAGACGCCGCGTCGTACGCGAGACGCCGCATCGTACGCGAGACGCCGCATCGACAGCGAGACACCGCCGGATCCGGCGGTGTCTCGCTGCGTGTGGGGCGTCTCGCGCGTTGTGCGGCGTCAGCGCGGCGTCAGCACGGCGTCGTGCACGTGCGCGCCATGCGCTCGAGGAGCTCGCGAGCCGAGAGCGCCGCCGCCAGCTCGACCTCGACGGGGTTGATGCCGACGGCACGTTCGAACTCGCGACGACGGGCCTGGTCCGCGATCGCGACCTCGGGGCGCTGCGGCAGGACGGCGATCGCCCGGGCCGCGGCGTCGAACGCGCCGACCGGACGACCGAGCTGCTCCCACATCGTCCGGACGTCGTGCGCGACCTGGTCGGGATCGCCGCCGAACTCGAAGCCGGCCGAGGCCATGGTCGCGAGTCCCTGCGCGGTGGGGTCGTTCGGGGTCATGGCGGCATCGTCACACGGATCCCCGCGAACGTGCTGCGAACCGGTGTCTTGTCCCCCGACATGCCGACACCCGGACCGGGGATTCTGGTGTCCCCCGATCTCCGTTTGGATGGAGGTGCCCCCAGAGGGCGACTCGGACAGGACGTCCGGGGACCGACGGAGGGCACGATGCTCGAACACACCAGCGCGGACACGCAGGCGGCAGCCGCCGCGGCCGCCACCCTGCACCTGCGGATCACGATCGTGGGGGCGACCGTCGACCTGCTCCGGGACGTCCCGTTCCACGAGGCCGACCCCGAGAAGGTCGCCGAACGCCTCGGCATCTCCGCCGACGAACTCCGGCAGCACTTCCCCTCGTGGGACGGGCTCGTGCTCGCCGCGGTCGACCGGTGGAACGGCGGCCGGATGGACGAGGTCACGCGCGAGGTCGGCGACGGGTCCACCGTGCAGCTGCTCCGCGCGATCGTCGCCTCGAACGCCGAGGACCCGGCGCTCATGCGACTGCTCGTCGCGCTGCTGTCGGTCGCGGGCAACCCGCAGCACCCGATGGCCACGTACCTGCGCTCGCGGTACCAGCTCTTCTACGCGCAGATCAAGCGCGGGCTCGAGCACGACATCGCCGTGGGCCGCGCTCCGCACACGATGGACCCCCGTCGCGGGGCCGAGCAGCTCATCGCCCTGTACGAGGGGCTGCAGCTGCAGGCGCTCCTGCGCTCGGACCTCGACCTCGTGCCGGCCTTCGACCGCGCCGTCGCCCGGCTCGAGCGCGGCTGGATGGAGCGCTACGAGCCGCAGGCCGCACGTCGACTGTCGACGTGGAGCGACGGCGGCTGGGAGCTCTGAGGGGCGTCCTCAGCGCGGTCGTGGGCCGCGGGGCACCGAACCGTCCCCCGGGTCGTAGCCCGAGTCGCGGATGACGCGCAGCGCCGTCGTGTCGTTGTGGACGGAGTGCACGACCACCCTCCGCGCGCGGCGCAGTGCCCGCCGGGCACCGGGGGTCGCGACGAGCCCGCCGAGCACGAGCCCCGCGCCGATCCCCAGGGCCACCGACACCGCGGCGACGAAGTCCAGGGCGGCGCTCGACGAGCCGGACATGAAGTTCAGCAGCGCGTTCGAGACGGCGACACCGGGCAGCAGGGCGCCGCAGAACGCCGGGACCGCGATGGCCGCGACCGCTGTCCGCATCCGGGCAGCGGCGATGGTCGACAGCACGCCCAGCAGGACGGCGGCGAGGAACGTCGCGCCGAGCAGCGGGATGCCGAGGTCGCGCAGGCCCCGGAGTGCCGCGCCGGCCGCGACCGAGAACACCACGGCGACGGGGATGACACGGGCACTGGCCTGCTGCACGAAGCAGTTCGCGGCCGCCGACACGACGGTCAGCGCCAGGGAGGCCCAGAGCGGCAGGGTCTGCGTCACGATGCCGGACGGGTCGACCTCGATGTGCAGCCACTTCGTCACGGCGATCCCGGCCGGCACCCCGACGACGATCGCCGCGATGATCAACCCGATGTAGAACGCCCGGGCGACGGCCATCGCGCGGAACCCGGAGATCGCGTCCTGCGCCCAGGTGACGAGTGACGGGTGTGGGAGCAGCAGCACCACGAGCGCCGCCACCATCGTCGCGGCCTGGCCGGGGTGCAGCACGCCGGCCCAGATCGCGAGCGTGCCGATCGCCGACGCCACCGCGCCCTGCGCCCCGGACACGAAGAACTGCGGGAAGCCCCGGCCGGTCAGCCACCGTCCGGAGACGATGATCCCGAGCATGAGCACGAAGGCGCCGAGCCCCGCGCGCCACCCGCCACCGGCCTGCATCGAGATCGAGATGCCGAGGATCGACAGCCCCACGTCCGCCATCCACCGTGGCCACCGCGGCGGCAGGCGGAGCACCGCGACCAGCGCGTTCACCGCCGAGGTCATGTCGCGCTCGTCGTGCACGAGGTCGTCGACGATCTGGTTCGCCCGCGCCAGCCGGTCCAGGTCGGAGCCGTCGGACTGCACGGTCCGGACCTTCACGAGCGGCGGGGTGTCCGCCGGGGCGTACTGGATCGTGACCGAGCTGCCGGAGAAGTCGAGGTCGAGCGGCGCGAGGTTCCACTTCGTCGACACGGCGACCACGGCTGTCTCGACGCTGCGGGTGTCCGCACCAGAGGCGAGCATCACCTCGGCGAGGTCGAGGCAGAAGTCGACGATCTGCACGGGCGAGTACTGCTCGCGGGGTCGGGTGTCCGGGGCGACGTCCTCGTAGATCGTGCCGCGCAGTCGGGCGCGGGCATCGCGGATGTCGTGCTGCGCCAGGTTGCGGACGCGGGGCCGGGGGAGGCGGCCGGGTCTGGGGGCACCGGGGAGGGACTGCTCGGCCATCCCGCCATGGTGCCAGTCACGTTCTCCACGTGACCGGTGGACGGACGGGAGGCGCGGTGCCAGCTGGCACCGCGCCTCCCGTCCGTCCGATGGTGCGGACTACTGCTCGAGCGTCGCGTGCAGCGTGATGTCGACCCCGGTCAGCGCCTTGCTGACGGGGCACGTCGCCTTGGCGTCGTCGGCCGCCTTGAGGAAGGCCGCCTCGTCGATGCCGGAGACCTCGCCGCTGACGGTGAGGACGATGCCGGTGAGCTTGAAGCCGCCGGCGCTGTCCGGGCCGAGCGAGACGTCGGCCTTGACGTCGAGGGCCTCGACCGTGCCGCCGGCCTCGCCGAGGATCGCGGAGAACTGCATGGCGTAGCAGGCGGAGTGCGCTGCGGCGATGAGCTCCTCGGGGCTGGTGGTGCCGTCTGCGTCCTCGGCGGCGCGCTTCGGGAACGAGACGTCGTACGTGCCGACCTTGGAGCTGGAGAGTTCGACCTGGCCGGAGCCGTCGTTCAGGCCGCCGTTCCAGGCGGTGCGTGCGGTGCGCGTGGGCATGGCCGCTCCTTTCGTGTGGGGAGGGGTCCCGAGCGGGACCGTCGCAGCCGAGTCAAGCGGAGAACGGTCGTTCTCGCAACCGGCTCACGGGGAAGACGCAGGTTTCGAAGTCGGTGAGTTATGCAACAGGTGTAGCGTGGATGGCGTTCAAAGGAGTCCTCATGCGCGCCGTCGTGTTCGAGCAGTACCAGACCTTCCCGTCCCTCACGGAGGTCCCGAAGCCCACTCCGGGCCCGGGGGAGGTGCTGCTCAAGGTCGCCGGTGCTGGAGCCTGCCACTCCGACGTCGCCGTGTACCGCGAGTTCCAGGAGGTACAGCCGGGTGCCCAGGCTCCCGCGTTCGTCCTCGGGCACGAGAACTCCGGCTGGGTCGAGGAACTCGGCGACGGCGTCACGGGCTTCACCGTCGGTGACGCCTACCTCGTCTACGGACCGGTCGGCTGCGGGCACTGCTCGTACTGCTCGAAGGGGCAGGACACCTACTGCGAGAACGCCGCCACGAACCCGTACATGGGCATCGGCCTCGGGCGTGACGGCGGCATGGCCGAGTACGTCACCGTCCCGGCCCGCAACCTCGTGCCGCTCGGGGACGCCGATCCCGTCGCCGCCGCGCCGCTCAGCGACGCCGCACTCACGCCGTACCACGCGATCAAGAACGCCTTGCCGAACCTGGCGGGCGGTGGCAAGTACGCCCTCGTCGTCGGCCTCGGCGGACTCGGGCAGATCGCCGTGCAGATCCTCACCGCGCTGACCGGCGCCACCGTCATCGCCACGGATGTGAAGCAGGACGCCATGGAGCGTGCGGCTGCCCGCGGCGCGATCACCGTGCCGGGCGGACCCGACCAGGTCGCCGCGATCCGCGAGATCACCGGTGGTCGCGGGGTGGACGCGGCGTTCGACTTCGTCGGCGCGACGCCCACGATCACGACCGCCCAGGCGTCGATGGCGATCGGCGGGCGCTTCACGGTCGTCGGGATCGCCGGCGGCACCACCGAGTGGAACTTCTTCGCGACGCCGTACGAGTCGACGATCACGAACACCTACTGGGGCACCATCGAGGACCTGCACGAGGTCGTCGCCATGTACCGCGCCGGGCAGATCGTCCCGGACGTCGAGCGGTACGCCCTGGACGACGCACTCGAGGCCTACCGGAAGCTCGAGGCCGGCGAGCTCTCGGGCCGCGCGGTGGTCGTGCCCTCCGCTGCCGCCGTCTGACGATCCGGTAACGGTTCCCGCACTTCGTCGGGCTCCTCGGTATCGTGGTGACACGGTGCGAGGGGCGCACCGGGGTGGGAGCCGATCATGGCGAAGAATCCGGACTACTCGGCGGCGGTCGGCCGCCCGCGAACGGCGGACGGCGACGGCGGTCAGCTCACGATGGGGCTGCCCTACGACGCCCCGACCGCTGGTGCCGGAGCCGCCGAGGCCGTCCCGGTCAGCCGGGCCGGAGTCGTCTGGCGGATCGTCGCGTCGGTCGTGCTCGCCGCCATCGGGATCAACGCGATCGTGCGGTCCGTCCCGCTGTGGCAGACCGCCAACGTCGACGGAGCGAGCGGCGCCTGGGTCGGGGCACTCGCACTGCTCGTCCTGGCCGCGCTCGCGCTGGCGTACCCGATCGTCAACGTCGTGCGGTGGGTCCGCGCGAAGCGGTAGTCACCGTGCCGGAAGAGCCGCAACGCTACCGGCCCCCGCGTCTCGACGACGAGGCGACGACCCGCATGAGCATCGCGAACGCGGCGCCCGGAAGCGTCGGGTTCGCCTACACGCCGCCGGACCACGGCGCCGACGCCGAAGCGCCGATGACGCGCCTGGGCCTCGTGTGGCGCATCCTCGCGTCCGTCGTGCTGGCCGCGGTCGGTGTGAACGCGGTCGTCCAGATCGTCCGGATCATGGTGCAGCCCGATCCAGCCTGGGTCGCCGCGCTCGGCATGGCCGTGGTCGCGCTGCTCACGCTGGCGTACCCGGTCGTGAACCTCGTGCGCTGGGTCCGGGCCGTGCGGCGCCGGCGTCAGCGTCCGGCCGCGTAGCCCTGCGCGCCGCGGGAGTTCGCCGCGGCGCCGAGCACCCCGGACGCCGGGTCCCGCGTCACGCACGTCAGCCGGCCGAGCGCCCAGTCGCCCGCGCGGGTGACCACGTGCCCGCGTGCCTCGAGCCCGGCGATGACCTCGTCGCCGAGACGGTCCTCGACCACGAGCCCAGCAGGCTCCCACGTACGCGGCCAGAACGACCCCGGGAACGACGTCGTGTGCATCGCCGGGGCGTCGATCGCCTGCTGCGGGGAGTACCCGCCGACGATCCAGCGCAGCAGGAACAGCAGCTGCCACTGGTCCTGCTGGTCACCGCCGGGTGATCCGAGCGCCAGGACCGGAGCGCCGTCACGCAGGACGAGCGTGGGGGTCAGCGTCGTGCGGGGGCGCTCGCCGGGGCGGAGGGTGGAGGCGGTGCCCTCCTCGAGCCAGGTCATCTGCAGGCGGGTGCCGAGGCAGAACCCGAGCTCCGGGATCGTCGGGGACGACTGCAGCCAGCCGCCGGACGGGGTCGCGCTGACGATGTTGCCCCAGCGGTCCACGACGTCGATGTGCACGGTGTCGCCCCGGGTCTCGCCGTCGGGTGCGACGAAGGGCTCACCGCGGTCCTCGACGGGTGTGGCTGTCGCCGCCCCGACCCGGACGGTCGGTTCGCCGACGCCCTGCGCTGCGACCGTGCCGACGCGCTCGGCCTCGGCCAGCGTCCGGATCGGCGGGATCGCGTGCACGACGCCGCCGACGGACCCGGGGCGCAGCTCGGCCGAGGCACGGTCCCCGATCAGTGCGCGGCGTTCGTCGGTGTACGCGTCGGAGAGCAGCACGTCGAGCGGGACGTCACCGTCGCCGTAGAACGCCTCGCGGTCGGCCAGGGCGAGCTTCTGCGCCTCGGCGATCGTGTGCGCGCCGACCTCGGTCGACGGGTCGAGCAGCGCGTCGTCGAGCGGTTCCAGCAGTCGGAGGGTCTGCAGCAGTGCCGGACCCTGGCCCCAGGGTCCCGTCTTCGCGATCGTGCAGCCGCGGAACTCCGCGGTGGTCGCGGGCTCGTAGGCCGCCCGGAACGCCGCGAGGTCGGACGCGCGGATCACCCCGGCGTGGTCGGCGCCCGACGAGTGCCGGTGGGGCGTGCGGACGAAGCGGTCGACGGCCTCGGCGACGAAGCCCTCCGCCCACTCGGTCCGCGCCGCGTCGATGCGGGCTGACCGGCTGCCGGCGCCGTCGCCCGCGGCGACGAGCCGGTCGAACACCGAGGCGAGCGCCTCGTTGCGCAGCAGGTCCCCGGGGACCGGCACCGTGCCTCCAGGCAGCCACTGCGTGGCGGAGGTCGGCCAGTGCTCCTCGAAGAGCCCCCGGACGGTGGTGATGGTGCGGACCACCGCCGGTGTGACGGGGTGGCCGTCGCGGGCGTAGCCGATGGCGGGGGCGAGGACGTCGGCGAGCTCCCACGTGCCGTGGTCCCGGAGGAGCAGCAGCCACGCGTCGACGGCACCCGGGACGGCGGCGGCGAGGGCGCCCGACCCGGGGACGAGGTCGAGCCCCTCGGCGCGGTAGTGCTCCGGCGTCGCGCCCTCCGGAGCCGGACCCTGGCCGACGAGGACGGTCGGGGTCGGGTTCGACGCGGTGGCGAAGACCGCGGTCAGGTCCCCGCCGGGGCCGTTCAGGTGCGGCTCGACGACCTGGAGGACGAACGCGCCGGCCGTCGCCGCGTCGAACGCGTTCCCGCCGCGTTCGAGCACCGACTGGGCGGTCGCGGTGGCGATCCAGTGCGTCGACGCCGCCGTGCCGAACGTGCCGCGGATGTCCGGGCGCGTGGTGTGGACTGCGGGCGGGACGAAGGCGGGGTTCGGCGTCGGCATGCCTCCATCCTGTCCTCGTCGGGCGGCTCAGCCCGCAGCCACGGCGACACCGGCGGCGACGAGCAGCGTGACGTACCCCCACGCGTGCACGCTCTCGGGCAGGCGCGGCGGACGTCGGCGGAGCAGGACGATGACCGGCATCGCGCCGAGGAGCAGCGCTGCCGCGGCCCGGACGTCCACCGCGCCGACGAGTCCGACGGCCGCGTCCGCGCCGTGCAGACCGGTCGCCGGGACGAGCAGTGTCACGGCCGCCGCGGGCAGCGTGATCGCGAGGGTGAGCGGGTTGGCGAGGGTGGCGGCAGCGGCCATGGAGCTGCCGGCACGGCGCATCATCGGGACGGTCATCACGCTGCCGCCCACGCCGAGGAACGCCGCCGCCGCACCGATCGGGAGGCCGAGGGCGGTCGGCACCCCGCCGCGTCCACCTCGCTGCGCCCGGGCCGCCGCCGGCCGGAGGAACCCCGGACGGAGCAGCAGGTCCGCCACCGTCACGGCGAGGTACGCCACGAAGCCCCAGCGGAGCAGCGCGTCCGGCGCGAACCGGGCGGTCGCGACGCCGACGGCTCCGCCGAGGCCGAGCAGCAGGAACAGGCCGGTGCGGCCCCGCAGCGGTTCGAGCGTTCCCCGGCGGGCGGACGCCGAGGCGACGGCGGCGTTCACGAGCATGACGAGCGCCGAGGTCGCGGTCGCCACCCGGACGGCGTCACCGCCGAGGGCGGCGTCCGCCACGGTGACGATCGGCACGGTGACGAAGCCGCCGCCGAAGCCGAACAGCACGGTGGTGATCCCGACGAGGACCCCGACGAGGACGAGCGCGACGAACGACATGCCTCCATCCCAGCGCGAGCGCACGAGTCGCACGATCGAATGTGCGGCGACTTCCTTCGAGACCTAGCCTTGGGCCGTGCGCAACGTCTCCGTGGCCGACCTCGACGACGAGCCCGTCGACGTCCTGCCGATCGGCACCGACTACCCGCCGGACCACCTGCTCGCCCGCCACGCCCACCGCCGGGCGCAGCTGCTCTACGGGGCCAGCGGGGTCATGCTCGTCGAGACGGACGAGGGGTCCTGGACGGTGCCGACCGACCGCGCGGTGCTCATCCCCGCCGGTGTCCCGCACGAGGTCCGGATGCTCGACGTCGCCACGTGGAGCCTGTACATCGAGCCGGATGCGGTGCCGTGGTGGCCGACGTCCTGCACCGTGGTCGAGGTCGGGCCGTTGCTCCGCGAGGTCCTGCGCGCAGCGAACGCCCTCGAGGTCCCCTACGACGAGGCCGGTCGTGACGGTGCGCTGATCCGGCTCGCCCTCCACGAGCTGCAGCGCGTCGCACCGATCCCGCTCACCGTCTCGCTGCCGCCGGAGGGGGTGTTGCGCGACCTCTGCCGGGCGTACCTCGCCGCACCGGACGTGCACGTGACGAACGCGGACTGGGCGCGGGCGGCTGCCGTGTCCGAACGCACCCTCGACCGGCGCTTCCACGCGGCGACGGGCGTGGGACCGGCGGGGTGGCGCGTGCGCGCTCGACTGTTGTCGAGCCTCCCGGCGCTCCGACGTGCCAGCGTGACCGACGTGGCGGGCCGGCTCGGCTACGCGACCCCGGCGGCGTTCACCGCCGCGTTCTCGAAGGCGTTCGGTGCGCCGCCGTCGCGCTTCCGGTGAGGGGTTGCGCGTGGTGGCGGAGGGGTGCATAGTGAACCCAGCGGTTAATTAACCGGTATGTTCACCAAGGGAGCGACGATGGAGACCGACCGCATCGACGTCGTCCTGTCGGCGCTCGCCGACCCCATCCGTCGCCGCATCGTGGAACGGCTCGGGAAGGGCGAGGCGACCGTCACCGACCTCTCCGCGCCGTTCGACGTCAGCGCCCCCGCGATCTCGAGGCACCTCGGTGTCCTCGAACGCGCGGGGCTCATCACCCGGGAACGGCACGGCACCTGGCGCACGTGCCGTCTCCGGCCCGAGGCGGTCGCTGAACTCGGCACGTGGCTCGGCGGGTTGCAGCCCGTCTGGGACCGCCGGTTCGACAGCCTGGAGGCAGTGCTCGCCGCCCAGCGCGACCACACCCGCGCGGTCAGTGCGTCCAGTGCCACACCCACCTCCACCGCAACCGTCACCACCGACTCGCAGGAGCAGTCATGACCGAGCAGTTCACCGCCCACACCACCCACCGGTTCGCGTACCCCGTCACGGACGTCTACCGCGCCTTCGTCGACCCGGCGCTGCTCGCGCTCTGGTTCGGACCGCTCGGCTTCCACGTCCCCGTCGCCACCGTCGAGGTCGACGCCCGGGTCGGCGGGGCCTGGAACCTGACCATGGTGAACAACGACAACCCGGAGTGGTCGTCGCCCGTCACGTCGGTCCTGCAGGAGATCGAGGAGAACCGGATCATCGTGGGCACCTCCACCGCGCACGGCATCCCGGGTGTCGAGGACGGCACGCTGCTGTCCCTCACGCTCGAGTTCGCCGAGGACGGCGGCGGCACGATCGTCACCCTCACGCAGGGCCCGTTCCCGGAGGTCATGCGCGACATGAACATCGCCGGCTGGACGCAGTCCTTCCACAAGCTCGAGGCGCTCCTGGCCACCCCCAAGGAGTTCCTCCAGGTGCCGTGACCGGTCGCCGTGGCCCCGGAACTGGGGTTCTCCGCAGCTGTCAAGGGGGTTGTGCGGCCCCGCAGAAAAGGTGACCATCGTTCGGCGGCGCGTATCGGGCGTGCCGCCGAACGGACGCGCAGGGTGTGTCCGCAGATCGGACCGCCTCCCTGGGCGGTCCCGGGTCAGGGGTTTCATGCGTACCACCACGTCCACAGCACAGCCACGTCGTCCGGGTTCGCGCCTGCTCGCGACGGTCGTCGCGATCGCCGCCGTCGCCGCGGGCCTCGTCGGGACCGCGTCGCCCGCCTCGGCGGCACCCGTGGTCTACACCGGCACGGTCGCGGCGGGCAAGACGCTCTGGCCCGGCGACTCCGTCACGTCGAACAACGGGCAGTTCCAGCTCGTCATGCAGGGTGACGGCAACCTGGTCGAGTACGGCATCGGGCGCAAGGTCCTCTGGGCGTCGAACACCTCGGGTCGTCCCGGGGCGTTCGCGCAGATCCGCGCCAACGGCACCCTCGCCATCGTCTACAACAACGTGCGTGTCGCGCTCTGGGGCGGCGCCGGTCAGGTCGGCCGGAACTTCGGCGTCCGTCCCGACGGCACGATGCGGATGATCAACACGGCGAACCGCAGCGTCGTCGAGTTCCCCACCTACCAGGACAGCGTCGCCGGTGGCAACGTGATCCTGCCGGGCTCGGTGCTCCGTTCGGACCGGACCGCCTCCCGGACGCTCACGATGCGTGCCGACGGCGTGCTCGTGCAGGTCGTCGACGGCAAGCAGATCTGGGCCTCGAAGACCGGCGGGAACCCCGGTGCCTACGCCGCCGTCCAGACCGACGGCAACCTCGTGATCTACACGGCGGCGAAGAAGGCCCTCTGGTCCAGTGCCACCAGCAGGGCCGGTTCCGGACAGCTCCTCGTGCAGGTCGACGGCAACGTGGTGCTCTACGGCAAGAGCGACACCCGCGTGTGGTCCACGCGCGCGGTCACCGGCCTGCTCTGGCCGGTCGCCAGCACGAAGATCTCCGGCCGGTACGGCGACGACCGTGGGGCCGGGCACGTCCCGCGCTACCACCAGGGCACCGACGCGGCGGTCGGTACCGGCACCCCCGTGTACGCGTCGGCGACCGGTACGGTGACGAGCGCCGTCGCCAACAACCCGTCGTACGGCAACTACGTCGTCGTCACCTACGGCATGACGACCGTGCTCACCGCGCACCTCAGCAAGATCGAGGTGAAGCAGGGGCAGGTCGTCTCGAAGGGGAACGAGATCGCGAAGTCCGGGAACACCGGGCAGTCGACCGGGCCGCACGTGCACGTCGAGGTGCGGCAGGGCGGCACGCTCGTCGACCCGCTCAAGGTCCTGCACTTCCGGTGACGACACCGCATTCACCGACTCCTGTCAGGATCGTCGCTCTCCCGACACTGTGAAGTGAAGGGAGTGCCGTGACTGACGATGGCCCGTCCCTCGTGCGCCGTCTGGTGTCCGGGGACAAGGCCGCGCTGGTGACCGCGTTCGACCGGTTCGCGCCGGCGTTGACCCGGTACGCCTGGGCGGTCTGTGCGACCCCCGCCGACGTCGAGCACGTCGTGCAGGAGTCCTTCCTGTCGCTCTGGAAGCACGCCGACGGCCTGAACCTGCCCACGGGCCGGCTGTTGCCGTGGCTGCTCGCGGTCTGTCGTTCGCACGCAGGACCCCGCGGCGCGGACGTCGCCGGCGGCGAGCCGCTCCGGCTGGTCCAGCAGGACCTGCTCGCACTCCCCGACACCGACCGACGGCTCGTCGAGCTCTGCCTCGTCGAGGGTCGGACGTGGTCGGAGGCCGCGCAGTCGCTCGGTCTTCGTCCGGGAGGGACCTCGTCACGACGGGGCTCCCGAGCGACGAAGGAGGTGCAGCGATGAGGTCGGAACCCCCGGTCGGAGACGACCTGCAGCGGATGCTCGTCTCGATGAAGCAGAACGTCCTCGAACGAGCCGAGCCCCGGAAGCGCCGCGGTCGTCGCACCGGCGTCGCGATCGCCGTCGTCGCGCTGCTCGCGGTCGGAGCAGCCGGTGGAGGAGTCGCCCTCGGCCTCATCCCGACGACCCCCGAAGCGGCACCGGTGTCCACGCCGAGCCCGACGGAACCGGCCCGGACGATCACTCCGTCCTCCGCCCCCGTCCTGATCACGCCGACGCCGACGCCGACACCGACTGCGCCGCCCTACTCGGCCACGGACTGGTCGACGTGGACGATCACGGCGGACGGTGCCGGTCCGGCGACGCTCGGGAGTGCCACCGGGGCGGACGACGCAGCCCTGCGCGAGGGCCTCACGCCCGCGCCGCCGCTGGTCGACGACACCGGCACCGTCATCTACCAGTGGGGCTGCGCCAACCCGGACGCGCGGGTCTGGGAACGGTCGGACGGCAAGGTGGTGGAGATCGTCGGCGACGGTGTCGTGCAGACGGTGGTCATCTCGGGACCGACGGACAGCTCGGCGACCCAGCCCGAGGTCGGGCCGAAGACCCTCGCGGGCGTCGGGCTCGGGAGCACGCTCGACGAGATCCGTGCGGCGTACCCGAACGTGGTGCAGACCCGGAAGGACCCCGTCGGCGGCACGGCGGACACCTTCTGGGCCGTCCCGGACGGTGGGCGGTTCATCGTCTTCCAGATCCCGGTCGACGGGTCCTCCGTGTCGAGGGTGTACGTCGGTGCCACGGACGAGCCGGCGTACGACTACTGCTCCTGACCACGGAGGCAGGCCGAACCCGAACGGCCCGCACCCGTGGGTGCGGGCCGCCTGTCTCAGTCCTTCCGCCAGACGTCGAGCACGAGCCTGGTGACGGCCACGAGCAAGCTCGCGACCCCCAGCCAGGACACTCGACGTCTGGGTTCGGACCCGTTGTCGTTCGACATCGAGACCACCTCCGGTGTCAGCGCCGGCGGACACGAGGAGCGGAAGTGCCGAGGGGTGCATGCGTGACCGGGGTCACGTATGCTGGTCCCGAGCGTTTGCGCTCGGGACGCGGTCGGTCCCTCTGGCACTCCACTCGGAGAGCAAATCGAAGCCCATCACCGTTGCCGCGGTGGTGGGCTTCAACCTTGCCCGGGGTCAGACGCCCGGCGACGCGCGACCCCGGGGCCAGCCTAGGCGAACTGATACTCCAGTACCACGCGCGGCGGGTCGAGCAGATGTGATGTTCCACCAGCGCTACCGTGTCGACGTCCCACGAAGTGGGGTGGCATTGGGGGTCCAATGATGACGGGTCTTCAAATACGGTTGCAACGACCCAGGGGAGAAACAGTGGAGTTCGAAGAGCGTCTCGCCGCGCTGGCGACGAAGGTGCAGAACCAGCGCGAGGCCATCCAGACGGAAGAAGCAACGAAGAACGCGTTCGTCATGCCGTTCATCTCGACGATCCTCGGGTACGACGTGTTCAACCCCTTGGAAGTCGTACCGGAGTTCACCGCCGACGTCGGGGTGAAGCGCGGGGAGAAGGTCGACTACGCGATCATGCGTGATGGCGAGGTGCAGATCCTCATCGAGTGCAAGAAGTCCACCGAGCCGCTGAAGATCGAGCATGCGTCGCAGCTCTTCCGGTACTTCTCCGTCACGAACGCGCGGATCGCCGTGCTCACGAACGGCGAGGTCTACAACTTCTACACGGACCTCGACGCGCCCAACAAGATGGACGACCGGCCGTTCCTGGTCCTCGACCTCGCCGACATCGACGAGACGCTGCTGCCGGAGCTCCGCAAGCTGACGAAGGACGTCTTCGACCTCGACTCCGTCATCAGTGCGGCTGAGGAACTCAAGTACGTCGGCGCCATCAAACGTGCCATCGCTGCGCAGTTCCGGGAGCCGGAGGAGGACTTCGTCCGCCTCTTCGCTTCTCGCGTCTACGACGGACGCTTCACTCAGGAGGCGCGTGCGCAGTTCACGACGCTCGTCGCCAAGGCATCGAAGCAGTTCTTGAACGAGCAGGTCAACGACCGCCTCAAGACCGCGCTCGGTGCGTCGTACAGCGCCCCTGTCGGGGCTGAAGCGCCTGCTGACGCAGTGACGAGTGAGCCCGTCGCAGAAGGCGATCTCGACCGGGACACCGAGATCGAGACGACCCTCGAGGAACTCGAGGGGTACCAGATCGTCAAGGCCATTGCGTGCAGTGAGGTGAAGCCGGACCGGATCGCTCACCGTGACCAAAAGTCGTACTTCGCCGTGCTGCTCGACGACAACAACCGCAAGCCGATCGCTCGGCTCTGGTTCAACGGGAAGAAGCAGAAGTACCTCGGCCTCTTCGACGAGAACAAGGTGGAGACGAAGCACCCGATCGAGGCGCTGGACGACATCTACCTGCACGCCACGTCGATCCGCGAGGCTGCACAGCGGTTCTCCTCCTGAAGTGGGCGGCCCCGTGCCGGCCGTAGGGTTGGCGGGATGGAGAAGCGCCGCGGACACGTGATCGTGCTGGTCGCGATCGGGATCGTCGCCGGGGTGCTCTCCGGCCTGTTCGGCGTCGGCGGCGGGGTCATCGTCGTGCCCGCGCTGATGGCGTTCCTGCACCTCGACCAACGCCGGGCGTCCGCGACCTCGCTCGTGGCGATCGCCCCCGCGGCCGTCGTCGGCGCGATCACCTACGCCGTGCAGGGCGAGGTGCACTGGCTCGCCGCACTCACGCTCGCGGTCGGCAGCGTGGTCGGTGCCCCGGTCGGGGCGCGGTTGCTGCGTGCCCTCCCACTCCGGGTCCTGCCGTGGATCTTCGTCGGGTTCATCGCCGTCGTCCTCGTCTCGCTGTTCACGACGGTGCCGACGCGCGGCGGTGACGTCCACTTCGGCGTCGTCGAGGCGATCGTGCTCCTGCTGCTCGGCCTGCTGTCCGGCGTCTTGTCCGGGCTGGTCGGGGTGGGTGGCGGTGTCGTCATCGTGCCGGGTCTGGAGGTCGTCCTCGGCGCCGGGGACCTGCTCGCGAAGGGCACGTCCCTCCTCACGATGGTGCCGACGTCGGTGTCCGGCACGGTGGCGAACCTGCGCCGCCGCGCCGTCGAGTTGCGGGTCGGCCTGACCGTCGGGTTCACCGCCGCGGTGTGTTCGCCTGGAGGCGCGTGGATCGCCCGCCTCGTCGACCCGCGGGTGGGCACCTGGCTCTTCGCCGCGTTCCTGGTGGTCGTCGCGGTCATCGTCCTGCGCCGTGGTCGTCGGACCGCACCACGGAACGAGGCGACGGTCGGGGAGGTCGCGTGACGCGCCTCCCGGCCGGTGGTGGACGTGGCCACGCTGACGCGGAGGCCGTGCTCGCGGCGTTCGCACGGACCGGCGGTGACGTCGCGGCGGCCCGCAGGGTCGCGCGGCAGTTCGCCGATCTCGACGAGGGCGAGCGGTCGGCGCTGCTGTGGAGCGAGGACCCCGGGGCGCGGTTGGTGGCGGTGCTGCTGCTCGTGCAGGCCGCTCGGGAACGGCCCGACCCGGAGCTGACCGAGGAGTACCTGGCGGCGGCGAAGGCGGAGCGGTTCGAGGATCCGGTGCTCGTCGACCTCGCGGCCGAGGAACTCGTGGGGGCACCGGTGGTCGGTGGGTCGACCGGACCGCTCTTCGCGCTCGTGAAGTCCGACGTGGCGATGGTGCGGCGGATCGCGGTGGTGGCGACCCTGGCGTTCGCGAAGCGAGGCGATGCCGAGGTCCCGCTCGCCATCGCCGGGCGGCTCGTTCGGGAGCGCAGCGACACGGTGCAGTCCGCTCTCGGTTGGGTGCTCCGGGAGACCGGCAAGCGTGCGTCGGAAGCGGCGCTCGTGACGTTCCTCGAGCGGAGCGGGCGACTCCTGACCCCCGCGGCGCTCGTGACCGCGACGGAGCATCTGCCAGCGGCAGAGCGGGACCGGCTGCGTGGCTGACACGACCTAGGATTGCCGTGATGGAGACCGTCCCGATCGCCCACCGGCGCGCTGCGGAGCAGGACGGTACCCGGTGGGACATCCAGGGCCTTCGGGCGTTCGCGGTCCTCGCCGTGGTGCTCTACCACCTGTGGCCGGCGCGGCTGCCGGGCGGGTTCGTCGGCGTCGACGTGTTCTTCGTGATCTCCGGCTACCTCATCACCGGGCACCTCCTCCGAGAGCAGCTCGCGGACGGGCGGATCGCACTCGGACGCTTCTGGGCGCGACGGGCGAAGCGGCTGCTGCCCGGGGCGTTCGTGACGATCCTCGCGACCGGTGCCGCCGTGCTCGCGGTGGTGCCGAGCGCGCTCTGGGGGCAGTACGGGCGTGAGCTCATCGCCTCGACGGTCTACGTGCAGAACTGGCAGCTGGCATCGGACGCTGTCGACTACCTGGCGTCCGACGCCGACCCGTCGCCGTTCCAGCACTTCTGGTCGCTGTCCGTCGAGGAGCAGTTCTACATCGCGCTGCCGCTCCTGCTCGTCCTGTGCGCCGCGGTGTTCCGTCGCCGTGGACGGTCGCCCGTGGTCACCGCTCGCTGGCTGCTCGGTGCGGTGTTCGTCCTGTCACTGGCGTGGTGCGTCGTGCAGACCCGGACCGTCCCGGGCGTCGCGTACTTCTCGACGGGGACCCGCGCGTGGGAGTTCGCGCTCGGCGGGCTCGCGGCGACGGTACCGGCCGCGCTGTTCACCGGCAGACGAGCGCTCCGGACGACCGGAGCCCTCCTCGGGGCCGTCGCGCTGCTCGTGGCGCTCGTGGTCATCACACCGACGACGCCGTTCCCGGGCACCGCTGCGCTGCTGCCGGTCGGCGGTGCGACGCTCGTCGTGCTCCTCGGCGGGGGGACGGTGCTCGAGACGGTCGGTCGGATCCCGCCGGTGGCGTTCACCGGACGGATCTCGTACGCCGTCTACCTCTGGCACTGGCCGGCGATCGTCCTGCTGCCGATCGCGCTCGGACACCCGCTCGGCACGGGGTGGAAGCTGCTGGTCCTCGGCGGATCGATCGGTGTCGCCGCCGCGTCGACGGTGTTGCTCGAGGAGCCGCTCCGCTTCTCCGCTCGCGTGCGGGCGATGCGGCCCCGGTGGACGGCGCTGTACGGCGCGCTCAGCACCGTCGTCGTCGTCGCGCTCGGGGCGTCCACGTTGGTCGCGCTCGAGGTGCAGCAGCGGCAGGCGACCGAGTTCGCCCAGGCACTGCAACGCGGCGACGCTCCGTGCTTCGGTGCCGCTGCACGCATCGGGTTCGACGACCCCTGCACGAACCCCCGGCTCGACGACGTCCGGGTGCCGGCCGCGTCGATCGCCGCGGAGGACGACCACAACAGCGCGGAGTGCTGGTCGGGGTTCGAAGCGACGCTGCAGACCTGCACCGTCGGGGCCACCACGGGCGCGACGAAGCACCTGTTCGCGGTGGGGGACTCGCACAGCAACGCGTGGCTGGCGGTGTACGACGAGATCGGGAAGCGGAACGGGTGGCGCATCGAGGTCGCCGGACACGGCGGGTGCTACCTGACGACCGCGCGGCAGGACGCCCCGCAGCAGTTCCAGGTCGATAACTGCGAGACGTGGAAGCGCGCGGTCGAGCAGAAGATCGCGACGGAGGACCTCGACGGCGTGATCGTGACGCACGCCGCGACCGTGTACCCGGTCGTCGCGCAGGACGGCAGGTCCGCGGCGGAAGCGACGATCGCGGGACAGGTCGAGGCGTGGCGGACCGCCACTGACCGCGGCATCCCGGTGGTCGCGATCCGTGACAACCCGCGACCGAGGCAGGACGTCGTGGCCTGCGTCGGGGCGATGCCCGCCGGTCCGACGACGTCCGCGTGCGACACTCCTCGGTCGGCGGCGTTCCCCACCTCGGACGGACAGCGGGAGGCAGCGGCGCGGGTCGGGCCGCTCGCGCACGTGGTCGACCTGACGCGGTACTACTGCGACACGACGACGTGCCCGGCGGTGATCGGCGGGGTGCTCGTCTACCGGGACGGGAGCCACCAGACGCTCACCTTCGCGAAGACGCTGCGACCGTACCTGGAGCAGGGGCTGCTGGCCGCACTGAGCGGCGCCTAGCCTGGGGGCATGCACACCGAGGTGCCCCGCCCCCACATCGACGCCGCGCTCGTGGAGCGGCTCGTCGCCGACCAGTTCCCCGAGTGGGCCGGGTTGCCCGTGCACGAGGTCGATCCGCAGGGCTGGGACAACCGCACCTACCGGATGGGCAGCGAGCTGTCCGTGCGGCTGCCGAGTGCGGCCGGGTACGTCGCGGCGGTCGAGAAGGAGCAGCGGGTGCTGCCGTACCTCGCGCGCCGGCTGGGGGTGCCCGTGCCGGAACCCGTCGGCCTCGGCACCCCGACCGAGGAGTACCCGTTCCCGTGGTCGGTCCGGCGCTGGATCGACGGGACGGTCGCGCTCCGTGCGGCGCGGCTCGACCGCGCGCGGTTCGCCGCCGACGTCGGTACGGTGCTGCGGCAGCTGCGAGCGATCCCGGCCGCGGACGGCCCGGTCGCGGGAGCGCACTCCTTCCACCGGGGCGCGCACCCGTCGCACTACGCGTCCGAGGTGGTCGCCGCGCTCGACACCCTCGGTGCTGCCGTCGACCGGAGGGCGTGCGAACGGGTCTGGGACGAGGCCGTCGCGTCGCAGTGGGACGGGCCGGGGGTGTGGTTCCACGGGGACGTCGCGCCGGGCAACCTCCTCGTCGACGGGTCCGGGCGGCTCAGCGCCCTCATCGACTTCGGGACGTGCGGGGTGGGCGACCCGGCGTGCGACCTCGTGCTCGCGTGGACGTTCCTCGAAGCGGACGCCCGCCAGGTGTTCCGGGACGTCGTCGCGCTCGACGGGGACACCTGGGCACGGGCACGCGGATGGGCTCTGTGGAAGTCGCTCATCATGCTCGCCGGCAGTGCGGGTCCGGGCGACCGGTCGGAGCACGCTCGCGTGCTCGACGCGGTCCTCGCGGACCCCGTGGTCTGAGCCTGGAGGCACCGCTCGCGTCCGCCGCGCAGCGCGCGCAGCGGACGGGGCTGGGAACGCACCACGGGTCGGGCGGGTACCGACGTGGGGGAGACGAGCCGCGCCTCCCCGCCGGCCCGAAGCGACCACGAGAGGACTGCACGTGCGCGCACTGACCTGGCAGGGCACCGAGAAGGTGTCCGTCGAGACCGTCCCCGACCCGACCATCCAGGAGCCGACCGACGCGATCGTGCGGATCACGTCGACCGCGATCTGCGGCTCCGACCTGCACCTGTACCGCGTCCTCGGTGCCTACATCGACAAGGGCGACGTGCTCGGTCACGAGCCGATGGGCATCGTCGAGGCGGTCGGCAGCGAGGTGACCAACCTCAAGGTCGGCGACCGCGTCGTCGTCCCGTTCAACATCTCCTGCGGGCACTGCTGGATGTGCCGCAACGGCCTGCAGTCCCAGTGCGAGACCACGCAGACCGCCGAGTACGGCACCGGTGCCTCGCTGTTCGGTTACACGAAGATGTACGGCCAGGTCCCCGGCGGACAGGCCGAGTACCTCCGGGTGCCGCACGCCGACTACGGGCCGATCGTGGTGCCCTCCGACGGCAGCCCCGACGACCGTTGGCTGTTCCTCAGCGACATCCTGCCGACCGCCTGGCAGGCCGTGCAGTACGCCGACGTCCCCGAGGGCGGCACACTCGCGGTCCTCGGCCTCGGCCCGGTCGGGCAGTTCGCCGCACGCATCGGCGCGCACCTCGGGTACCGGGTGCTCGCCGTCGACCCGGAGCAGGTCCGTCGTGACCTCGCGTCGAAGCACGGTGCCGAGGTGTTCGACCTGACGAAGGACGTCGTGCCGCAACTGGTCGACCTCACCGACGGTCGGGGCCCGGACGGCGTGGTCGACGCGGTCGGCATGGAGGCCCACGGCAACCCGTTCGCCAGCTTCGCGCAGCGTGCCGCCGGGCTGCTCCCCGACGCCGTCGCGCAGAAGGCGATCGAGACCGCCGGCGTCGACCGGCTCGCAGCCGTGCACGCGGCGATCGACCTCGTCCGCCGCGGTGGCACCGTCTCCCTGAGCGGTGTGTACGGCGGACGGGCTGACCCGATGCCGATGTTCACCCTGTTCGACAAGCAGATCACCGTGCGCGAGGGGCAGTGCAACGTCCGCCGCTGGATCGACGACCTGATGCCGCTCGTGTCCGACACCTCCGACCCGCTGGGGACGCTCGACCTCACGACGCACCGGGTCTCGCTGGAGGACGCCCCGCACATGTACGAGGTCTTCCAGAAGAAGGAGGACGGCTGCGTGAAGGTCGTGCTCGACCCGTCCCTGGCCGCCGCCTGATGCGGATCGTCGTCGTCGGCGCGACCGGCAACGTCGGGACGGCGGTGGTGCGACGACTGGCGGCTGCGCGTGCGGACGGCGGCGACACCCCGGTCGAGGTCGTCGGGGTCGCACGCCGACTGCCGGACCTCCGCGCCGATCCGTACGGCTCCGCGGTGTGGCACACGGTCGACGTCGGCGCGCACGACGCCGTCGACCGACTCACCGCGGTGTTCCAGGGCTCCGACGCAGTGGTCCACCTGGCGTGGGCGCTGCAACCGACGCACGACATCCCCGCGCAGTACCGGACGAACGTCACCGGGACGGCGAACGTGCTGGAAGCCGTCGCCCGCGCCGGGGTCGCCCAGGTCGTCGTCGCCTCGTCGGTCGGCACGTACCGCGGGGTCGACGTCGACGGCAAGCGCACCCCGGTCGACGAGAGCTGGCCGGCGACCGGGATCCCGACCGCCACCTACTCGATCCACAAGGCCGCGAACGAGGCGGCGATGGACCGCTTCGCCGCGCAGCACCCCGATGTCGTGGTGACGCGGCTGCGCCCAGGGCTGGTCTTCCAGCGGGACGCCGCCGCCGAGATCCGTGGGCTCTTCCTCGGTCACCTCGTGCCGATGTCGATCGTCCGCTGGATCCGGTGGGCGGTCCTGCCGCTGCCGTTGGCGTTCGTGTTCCAGGCCGTGCACGCCGACGACGTCGCCGATGCGTACTGGCGGGCGATCGACCGGCGAGCCGGGGGAGCGTTCAACATCGCCGCCTCGCCCGTGCTCAACCCGCCTCGGCTCGCCCGGGCGTTCGGGATGCTCGGGGCGATCCGGGCGCCGATGTGGCTCGTCCGGGGCATCGTCACGCTCACCTGGCGGTTGCGCCTGCAGCCGACGGACGCCGGGTGGGTGGACATCGCGGCGCAGGTGCCGGTGATGCGGACGGACAAGGCGCGGTCGGTGCTCGGATGGGAGGCGCGGCACACCTCCGAAGACGCCTTGCGCGAGCTCGTGGCCGGGTTCGCGGACGGGGCGCGGGTGGCGGGGTCGGGGCCGCTGCGCGGCTGAGCGGTGGCCCCTTCGCGGGGCAGCGCTCCTGCGGCGCAGGCGCTACGGTCAGATCGTTCCGACGAAGGGGGACGACGTGTTCGGAGATCTGCTCAGTGACGGCAGCGGCGAGGGTGTGGGTGCGTTCGGCATCCTGTGGGGTGTGGGCGCGGTCGTGATCGGTCTCGGCTTCGTCGCGATCGTCGTGACGATCATCGTCCGCAGTGCCCGGATGGCGAAGCGGGGCCAGAACCCGTTCACCGTGCAGGAGGACCTGGCGTACCAGGCCGTGCAGAGCCGGACGCTCGCGCCCGAGAAGTCGCTCGAGCAGCGGCTCGCCGAGCTGGACGACCTGCACACCCGCGGCGTCATCTCCGACGACGAGCACCGTGCGGCGCGCGCCGAGGCCCTCCGCCCGTGACCTTCGCCGAGGAGACCCACAACCCGCTGGTGCCGCCGGTGTACGACCTCGTGTGGAGCGTCGTCGCCGTGCTCGTCGTGGTGGCCGTCGTCGTCATGGTCGTGCTCGTCGTCCGACGCGTTCGACGCGCGCCGGGACGTCGACACGAGCAGCGGCTCGCCGAGCTGGACGACCTGCACGCCCGCGGTGTCATCTCCGACGACGAGCGCCGTGCGGCGCGCGCCGAGGTCCTCCGCGGCTAGCCTGGGCGGGTGCTGCTGCCGACGGACCTGCTCGGGGACTGGGTGCTCCGTCGCCGCGTGGACGATCGGCGTGCCGGTGTCGACGGGATCGTGACCGGCACGACCACCCTGACGAGCACCGGCCCGGGCGAGGTCCGTTGGGACGAGTCCGGCACGATGACCTTCGACGGCCGGACGGTGCCCGTCTCGAGGACCCTGCACGTGCGACGAGTCGACGACGACCGGTGGACGGTGTTCTTCGCCGACGGCCGGCCCTTCCACGACTGGGTCTGGGGAGCGCGCGTCGACCACGCGTGCGCGCCGGACGACTACACGGGGGTCCTCGCGGGTGACGCCGACCGTTGGACCGTCCGGTGGGAGGCGCACGGCCCCGCGAAGGACTACGTGCTCGACAGCGAGCTCCGACGTCGGTCCCACCCGGCAGACTGAGCCCATGCCCCGCAGCTCCGGTACCGACGCCCCACGGATCACCCCGACCGAACCCGACGACCTCGACGACTGGACCCCAGGACCCGGTGACGTCCTGACCGGCGACCGCATCGAGGGGAAGCGCATCGAGACCCTCGACCTCGCCGGGGAGCGCCTGCCCGACGTCGAGATCGAGGAGTCGGTGATCGGCACGCTCCGGGTCGACGGCGCCGACCTCCGCGGGCTCCGGGTGCGGGACTCGGTCGTGGAGGTCCTCGACGCCCCGGTCCTCCGGGCGTCGAGCAGCGCGTGGCGCGAGGTCCGGATCGGCGGCGGGCGTGTGGGTTCGGCCGAGCTGTACGACGCCGGGCTGAACGGCGTCGAGTTCGTCGGGATGAAGCTCGGCTTCGTGAACCTGCGCGGCTCGACGCTCACCGACGTCGTGTTCCGCGACTGCGTCATCGACGAGCTCGACATCGCCGATGCCCGACTGCTCCGGGTGTCGTTCGACGGCACGCGGATCCGGGCGGCCGAGGGGTCGAACACCCGGATCGACCACGTGGACCTCCGGGGCGCCGACCTCGACCGGGTCGAGCGGCTCGAGGGGTTCCGCGGTGCCACGATCGCCACCGACCAGCTGTACACGCTCGCGCCGCTGCTGGCCGCGCAGGCGGGCTACCGCGTCGACTGACCGGCCCGGGTCTCGGGTCGACTTCGCCGAGACTCGGGGCAGGCGACACTCCTCGCGGCTCCGAGCGCGAGAACGGTCGCTCAGGCCGAGACTCGCCCCGTGCCCACGCCCGCGAGCGCCGCAGCCAGGTCGGCCTGCACCAGGTCACCGTGCACCGCGGCGCCCGCCTGCGTCCCCGCCGCGGCGGACGCGATGACGGTCGCCATCGGGGATGCCACGTTCCCCGCCGCGTACACCCCGCGGACCGACGTCTGCCCGGTCGCGTCCACGGACAGGGCGCTCCCGAACCGGAAGTCGCCCATGACCTGGTCGACCGCCTCGAGCCCCAGGCCGGACAGGAACCCGACCCGGGCCTCGACGGTGCTGGCGGCGGCGAGGGCGTCGAGCGGGACGACGTCGCCCGACCCGAGTCGCACGCCGCTGAGGACACCGTCCGAGGACAGCACCTCCGCGACCCGGCCCGCCACGACCGTGATCCCGCGCGCTCGCAAACCTGCCATGGCAGTGTCGTCGACGAGCGTCGGATCGGTGACGAACGCCGTCACGTCGTCGCTCAGCGCCCGGAACATGAGCGCGTGGTGCGCCCCGTTCGGTGTCGTCACCAGGATGCCGATGCGCTGGTCACGGACCTCCCACCCGTGGCAGAACGGGCAGTGCACGACACCGCGCCCCCACTGCTCGGCGAGCCCCGGGACCTCCGGCAGGACGTCGACGGCGCCGGAGGCGACGACCAGCCTGCGCGCCGTGACGACCGCGCCGGACTCCAGGGTGACCGAGAAGCCGACCGGATCGATCCCGTCACCGTCGGTGCCGGACGCGGCCACGATCCTCCCGGCCGTCACCTCGACGCCGTAGGCGGCGACCTCGTCGCGCCCGATCCGGTACAGCTCCGACGGCGACGCGCCCTCGCGCCCGAGGTAGTTGTGCGCGCCCTCCGCGGGCGCGTTGCGGGGCTCGCCCGCGTCGACGACGAGGACGGAGCGCCGGGAGCGACCGAGGATGAGTGCGGCTGACAGGCCGGCGGCAGCTCCGCCGATGACGATGACGTCGTGGTGATCTCGCATGCGTGCATCCTGCGTGGTTCGGTTTGCAGCTGGCAACGATGCTTGCCGATCTGGCAACATGGTCGCCATGACCCACGGCCGGGAGGAACGGATCACCGCACGCACGACCGCTGAGGTGGTCGACGGGGTCGGCCCCCGTCTCCGCGCCCTGCGTGCGCACCGCGACGTCACGCTGGCCGCCCTCGCGGCGGAGACCGGGATCTCGGTCTCGACGCTGTCGCGACTGGAGTCGGGGCAGCGGAAGCCGACGCTCGAACTACTCCTGCCGCTCGCCCGCGCGTACCAGGTGCCGCTCGACGACCTCGTCGGAGCGCCGCAGACCGGGGATCCGCGCGTGCACCTCAAGCCGGAGCTGCACGGTGGGCGCGTGGTCGTGCCGCTCACCCGGCGAACAGGGGGCGTGCGGTCGTTCAAGCAGCTGTTCCCGCCGAACTCGCCCGGCGGTGAACCGTCGCTCAAGACGCACGAGGGCTACGAGTGGCTCTACGTGCTCTCCGGCCGGCTGCGGCTCGTCCTCGGGGAGCACGACCTGGACCTCGGGCCGGGCGAGGTGGCCGAGTTCGACACGCACACCCCGCACTGGATCGGCAACGTGACCGACGAGGTGACCGAGGTGCTGTGCCTGTACGGGCCGCAGGGGGAGCGGGCGCACGTGCGGGCGCGGCCGACGCGCGGCTCGTAGCGGGGTCAGCCGCGCCAGACCACCCGGGGTGCCAGGAGCCGGTGCCCGGTCGACGCCGGCAGCACGGACCGCCCCGTGCCCATCAACAGCTCGACCGCAGCCGAGGCGACCTCGACGAGGGGCTGCTCCACGCTCGAGATGCCGAGTGCCTCGGCGACCGGGGTGTCGTCGTACCCGACCACGGGCACTCCGCTGCCGAGCGCGAACCGGGCGCCGAGCGCGAGCGTGTCGGAGGCGCACACCAGGGCGTCGAACCCGGCCCCGTCGTCGATCGCCGACGCGACCGCTCGGGTGGCGGCCGCGACGTCGTCCTCGCTCGTCAGACCGTCGGCATCCGGCAGCCCGGCCGCACGCATCGCGTCCTGCCACCCCCGGCGCCGCTCGTCGCCCTGGCCGGACGGACTCGGCCAGCCCAGGAACCCGACCCGCCGGTGCCCCTGCGCCACCAGGTGGTCCGTGGCCTCGCGCAGCCCGGAGCGTCCGTCGACGTCGACCCACGGGTGCGGGGCGGCGTCCATGTCCGGCAGGCCCCACGGTCGGCCGAAGGTGACGAAGGGGATGTCCCGGTCGCCGAGCCAGGCCGCGCGGGGGTCGCCGTGGAACGTCGAGGTGAGCACGAACCCGTCGACGTCCGACCCCTCGACGAGCCGCTCCATGTGGGTGAGCTCGTCGTCGACGTCGGTGGCGGTGAAGAGCAGGATCCGCATCCCGCGCTCGTCGGCGCTCTCGACGAGGGCGTGCAGGAACCGGTCGAGCACGGCACCGGAGATGCCGTGCACGGGCTCGAGCCGGACACCGAGGGTCGAGCTCTGCCGGGTGCGGAGGCGCCTGGCGGAGGCGTGTGGGCGGTAGCCGAGGCCCTGGATGGCGGCCTGCACCCGGGACAGGGTCTCGGGTCGGACGACCTCGGGCCGGTTCAGCACGTTCGACACGGTCTGCCGGGAGACACCCGCCGCGAGGGCGACGTCGGCGACGGTGGCGGGGTGCGTCATGGGGTTCACCGTAGCGCCTCCGAGGTGTATGGTCATGTCGTTTGATCGATCAAATTTGAACGATCGAAGCCGACACTCGACGAGGAGTCCACCCGATGCAACGACGCACAGCACGCATGCTGACCGCGGGAGCGATGGCGCTCACCGCAGCCCTGACCCTCTCCGCCTGCGGCTCCGGCTTCAGCGGGAGCGGGTCCGGCGACGCCACCGGCGGCGCCGGCACGCTCACCTCGAGCGACAAGGACCTCACCGTCCTCATCGGCTCGTCGGGCGATGCCGAGACCGCAGCCGTGAAGAGCGCGGCCGCCGCCTGGTCGAAGTCCTCCGGCACCGGGGTCTCCGTGCAGCCGGCCAACAACCTCGATCAGCAGCTCGCCCAGGGCTTCGCGTCCGGCAAGCCCGCCGACGTGTTCTACGTCAGCACCTCGGCGCTCACCGGCTACGCCTCGAACGGCTCGCTCCTGGCGTACGGCGACGAACTGTCGAACAAGGGCGACTTCTACCCCACCCTGACCAAGTCGTTCACCGTCGACGACCAGCTGTACTGCGCCCCGAAGGACTTCTCCACCCTCGCGCTGTTCATCAACACGAAGGACTGGAAGGCGGCCGGGCTCACCGACAGCGACGTCCCGACGACCTGGGACCAACTCGCCAGCGTGGCGAAGAAGCTCACCCGGGACGGGCGCGTGGGCCTGACCATGAGCCCGCAGTACGAGCGCCTCGGAGCCTTCATGGCGCAGGCCGGCGGTGCCCTCACGAACGCCGACCAGACGAAGGCCACCGTCGACTCGGCCGCGAACGTCACGGCGCTCGACTACGTGAAGGGCCTGCTCCAGGACGGCTCCACGAAGTTCTCCAGCGACCTCGGCGAGAGCTGGGGCGGCGACGCGTTCGGCAAGGACAAGGCCGCGATGACCGTCGAGGGCAACTGGCTCACCGGCGCGATGTCGTCGAGCTACCCGGGCGTCGACTACAAGGTGGTCCAGCTGCCGAAGGGCCCGAAGGGCGCCGGCACGCTCCAGTTCACGAACTGCTGGGGCATCGCGAAGGACTCGCCGAACCAGAAGGCGGCCCTGGACTTCGTCGAGAAGATGACGAGCACGACGCAGCAGCTGTCGTTCGCGAAGGCGTTCGGCGTCATGCCGTCCGTCGAGTCCGCGGCGAGCAAGTGGAAGCAGGAGTACCCGCAGTACGCGGCCTTCCTCGACGAGGCTGACAGCGCCCACGGCGTGCCCAACAAGGCCGGCACCGCGGACGTCATCGCCGACTTCGACTCCAAGCTCGGCAGTCTCCAGTCGACCGACACGAAGACCCTGCTCGAGGGCGTCCAGAAGAACATGGCCGCCGCGCTGAAGGGCTGACCCGGTGTCCCGGAAGAACCGCGCCGAAGCCGTCTCCGGCTGGCTGTTCACCGCGCCGACGATCATCGTGCTCGGTCTGTTCCTCGCCGTCCCGGTGCTCATGGCCGCATGGGTGAGCCTCTCCGACTGGCACGGGGTCGGCAGCCCGTTCTCCTCCGACGTCTCGTTCGTCGGCGGGCAGAACTACGCGAAGATCCTCGGTGGTGGCGGCCTCGACGAGCAGAACTTCGGCACGGCCCTGCGGAACAACCTCTGGTACGTCGTGTTCGTCGTGCCGCTGCAGACCGCCGTCGCGCTCGGCCTCGCCCTCCTCGTGAACGGGCGGGCCCTGCGCGGGCGCGGCTTCTTCCGGACCGCGTTCTACTTCCCCTCGGTGACGAGTTCCGTCGCCATCACCGTGCTCTGGCTGTTCCTGTTCTCGTCGACCGGTGCGGTCAACAAGATCATCAGCTGGGTCGGGGTGCACGGGCCGAACTGGTTCAACGAGCCGACCGGCCTGTTCCACCTCGGCGCCGGGAACCCGCCGGCGGTGCTCGCCGACCACACGATGCTCGGCATCTCGTGGTGGGAGTGGCTCGCCGGACCCTCGGTCGCGATGACCGCGTTCATCCTGCTGGCGGTGTTCACGACGAGCGGCACGTTCATGCTGCTGTTCCTCGCGGCGTTGCAGAACCTGTCGCCGGACATCGACGAGGCGGCGATGATCGACGGTGCGGGGGCCTGGACCCGCTTCTGGCGCATCACGTTGCCGCAGCTCCGACCGACGCTCTTCACCGTCCTGACCCTCGGGCTGATCGGCACGTGGCAGATCTTCGACCAGATCTACACGGGCACGAAGGGGGCACCGGCGAACACGACGCTGACGCCCGCGTACCTGTCGTACACGTCCGCGTTCCAGAGCCAGCAGTGGGGCGTCGGCGCGGCGATCGCGTTCATCCTGTTCGGCATCATCGTCGTCTTCACGCTGCTGCAGCGCTGGGCGCTGCGCGAGCGCCCGGTGTCCCGGCGCCGCATGCGCTGGATCGAGAAGGGATCGGTGCGATGACGAGCACACCCACCTCAGCACGGCCTGGAGGCACGGTGCCGGACCTGCGCGCCGCCACCGTCGCGCAGGCGCCCGGCCCGGGCCGGCGGCCGCGTCGGCTCACCCCGCGCAGCATCGCACTGCTGGTCGTCGGCATCGCGATCGCGGTGGTCTACCTGCTGCCGTTCTACGTCGCGATCGTCAACGCGTTCAAGACCGACCAGGACGCCTCGCTGCACCCGCTGGCCCTGCCGACGACGTGGACCGCCGCCGCGTTCGGGTCGCTGTTCCAGAACTCCGACTTCGGCATCTGGACGATGAACTCGGTGATCGTCGCGGTGTTCGTCACGCTCGGCCGGATCTTCTTCGACTCCCTCGCCGGGTACGCGCTCGCCCGCCTGCGGTTCCGCGGACGCCAGACGGTGTTCGCCGCGTTGGTGGCCGTGATGGCCGTGCCCGGGGTGGTGCTGCTCATCCCGAAGTTCCTCGTGATCAACCAGCTCGGCATGTACGACTCGTACTCCGGCATGATCGTGCCGCTGCTGGTGGACGCCGCCGGGGTGTTCATCATGAAGAACTTCTTCGAGTCGATCCCGGTGAGCGTCGAGGAGCAGGCGAAGATCGACGGCGCGGGCACGTTCCGCACGTTCTGGTCGATCGTCCTCCCGATGGCTCGTCCCGCCGTCGTGACGATCACGATCCTGTCGTTCCAGGCGTCCTGGAACGAGCTGCCGCACTTCATCGTGTCGTCGTCCTCGCCCGGGCTCACCACCCTCACCAAGGGCGTCGCGTCGCTGGCGTCGGGAGCACTGAGCGCGGGGAACCAGTACCCCGTCAAGCTCGCGGCGGCGTTCGTCATGACCATCCCGGTCGCGGTCGCGTTCTTCGTGTTCCAGAAGCGGATCATGAACTCCAGCGACGGGGCGGTCAAGGAATGAGCGCACCGGCATGAGCGCGACCGAACCCACGATCCTGGCCACCTGCGGCGGACTGATCGGCGGCGAGTGGGACGACTCGGCCTACGGTCCGCTGCTGTTCGAGGCCGTCCGGCTCGCCCGTGTCCCCGCCGGTCGAGCGCCCCGCGTGCTGCACGTGAACACCGCCGGCGGGGACCAGCGGACCGTCGAGGGGGCCGAACTCGCCGCGGCCCGTGCGGTCGGGGTCGAGGCGTCGCACCTGCGGTTCTTCCCGAGACGGAACGTGCCGTCACTGCGGGACGCCGTCCTCGGCGCCGACGTCGTCTGGGTCTCCGGCGGCTCCGTCGTCAACCTGCTCGCCGTGTGGCGTGCCCACGGTCTCGACGACGTCCTGCGCGAGGCCTGGCAGGCAGGGGTGGTGCTCGCCGGTGGATCCGCCGGTGCCCTGTGCTGGCACGGCGGCGGTGTCACCCAGAGCCACGGCCCGCAGCCGTCTGTCGTCGCCGACGGACTCGGACTCGTGCCCGGTTCGCTCGGCGTCCACACCGACTCGGACCCGAACCGGTCGCCGGTCTTCCGCGCAGCCGTCGCCGACGGTGCCCTCCCCGACGGCATCGAGCTCGACGAGGGCGTCGGCGTCCTCTACCGCGGCCACGCGGCGACGCTCGTCGAGGCCGTGACCGACCACGGCGGCGGCCGGGCGGTGCGGATCACCCGTGACCCCGGCGACCCGAGCGGCGTCCGTGCCGAGGCGCTCCCCGTGCGTCGGCTGCCCGACGTCCCCCGAACCGTCCCCAGCTGGACGCCCAGCGCCTGGACCCCGTCCCCCGAACTCGTCGACGAGGAAGCCCCATGACCTCCACCATCACTACCCCCGCCGCCACGACCGTCCCGAGCGTCCCGTTGCAGCCCCTGCTCCACGACGAGGTCGCCGTCATCGCGGCACCGACGCAGGCGTGGTCCGGCCGTGACGGTGCGATCGGCGCGAACCCCGTGCACGGGTACTGGACCGGCGACCAGCGGTTCGTCTCCGCCGTGCAGGTCAGCGTCGAGCACACCGAGGTGGAGCCCATCGCCGTCGTGCCCGCCGGTGCCCGCGAGGTCGTCTTCACCGGACTCCTGCGCGGCCTCGACGGTGCCGGAGCCGACCCGGACGTGCGTCTCGACCGGCGTCGGACGGTGCGCATCGACGGCGTGGGGGAGCGTCTGCTCGTCACCGATCGGCTCCGACGTCGCGGGACGAGCACCGAGCAACTCGTCGTGACCGTCCGGATCACCCCGGACGCCGCCGGGATGGACACCGTGAAGGCCGGACGCGGTCCCGAGCCCGTCGCCGCCGACGCCGTGGGCGAGTCCGCGTCGTGGACCTCGGGCTCCGTGCGGGTCCGGCTCGACGCCCCCGGAGCAGCCGTCCGCATCGAGGACGGTGACGTCGTGCTGCGCTGGCGGACGGAGCGCGCGCACCAGGTCGACCTCGGGTGGGACTGCGCCGTGGAGTCGCCCGACGCCGTCGTGGCCGGCGTGACCACCCCGCGGCCGTTCGACGTCCCCACCGGTGTGCAGGACGACCGGCTCCGGCGCTGGCTGGAGCGTGCCGTCGACGACCTCGACGCACTGCGGCTGGCGCGGCCGGAGGGTGCGTTCCTCGCCGCCGGCGCCCCCTGGTTCTTCACCCTGTTCGGGCGTGACTCGATCTGGGCCGCCCGCTTCCTGCTGCCCGTCGACACGAGCACCGCCGGGGGCACCCTCCGGGTCCTCGCCGCGCTGCAGGGCACAGCGGACGACCCCGCGACCGCCGAGCAGCCCGGCAAGATCATGCACGAGCTCCGTCAGGCGTCCCTGCCGGTCGACAACGACGAGATCTCGCTGCCACCGCTCTACTACGGCACGGTCGACGCGACGGCGCTCTGGGTGTGCCTGCTCCACGACGCCTGGCGGGCCGGGCTCCCCGACGCGGAGGTCGAAGCGCTCCTGCCGACGCTCGAACGGGCGCTGGCGTGGATGCGCGACCACGGCGACGCGGACGGCGACGGACTGCTCGAGTACGTCGACGAGTCCGGCCGCGGGCTGGCGAACCAGGGCTGGAAGGACTCCGGTGACAGCGTGCAGTGGCGTGACGGCACCCTCGCCGACGGCCCGATCGCCCTCTGCGAGGTGCAGGGCTACGCCCACGAGGCAGCGATCCACGGCGCCGATCTGCTCGATGCGTTCGGCCGCTCCGGCGGCGACGAGTGGCGTGCCTGGGCCGGACACCTCGCCGATCGGTTCCGCGACGCCTTCTGGGTGGCTGACGACGTCGGCCGGTACCCGGCGATCGCCCTCGATGCCCGGAAGCGCCCGGTCGACTCGGCCACCAGCAACATCGGCCACCTGCTCGGCACCGGCCTGCTCACCCCGGACGAGGAAGCCGTCGTCGCGGCACGCGTCGTGAGCCCCGACCTGGCGAGCGGCTTCGGCCTCCGGACCCTCTCCACGACCGCCGCCGGGTACTGGCCACTCAGCTACCACGGGGGCACCGTCTGGGCGCACGACACCGCCGTGGTGATCGCGGGTCTCACCCGGTCCGGACACCACGAGGAGGCCCGCGTCCTGTCCGAGCAGCTCCTCGCCGCGGCGGTGGCGTTCGACTTCCGGATGCCCGAGCTGCACGCGGGCGACGACGTGTCCGCAGTCACACGTCCTGCCCCGTACCCGGCCGCCTGCCGCCCCCAGGCGTGGAGCGCGGCCGCTGCCTTCCCGGTCTGGGTCGCGCTCCGCTAGAAGGTGTGGCTGATCACGTCGTCGAGCAACCCGGAGGTCGTGACGTTCGACTGCTGGATGTGGATCCCGACGTCACCGCGCGTGAAGTAGGTGTCGCCGTCGGTGACCGGGTACTGGTTGTCCTGCGAGATCTTCTTGCAGCGGTACCCGGACCCGTCGAGGGAGCAGTCGTAACCCGACAGCGCCGACTTCACGTGCGGGTAGGCCTTCGTCGAGTCGACGACCGCGACCCGGATCGACAGGAACGTCGTGTCCGCCCGCGGGTCGCGCCACACGCAGTACAGCTGCTTGCCGTCCGGCTGCAGCACCGGCGTCAGGGCGTCCTTCGGCGTCTGCGCCGGGCTCCCGACGACCGCCGGGTCGTTCAGCGGGGCATCCGCGAACGCCGTGTCCCACCTGCCCGCGGTGATGAGGCCGGTGCAGGAGTCGGGGAGGTGCCCGGTGTCGTCGTCCACTCCGGGAACGGCGGTGACCGTGGACGTCGGGCGTGGGGTGGTGCTCGCGGACGCCGTCGGGCTGGTCGTCCCCCCGGCGGACCCGGTCATGCTCGTCGGACTGCTGCCCGCTCCTGCCGAGCCCTGCGTGCACCCCGTCAGCGCGACACCCACGAGGACCGCCGCCGTGATCCCGATGCTGGTCCGTCGTCGCATGTCGTCCCCCTGTGATGCCCTCGCGGCGCCCGGTCCGGGTGCCCCCGTTCGGATCCTAGGCTCCGGCACGGTCCGCGTCGCAGGTCGTCACCGAACCGTGTCCTGGCACTGCGGAACGGGGGAGCGCACGCCCGGAGCATCGGTGTCGTACCGAGGAGGGCGCATGGGTGATCGGGACTGGGACCGGCCGTACGGTGACGACGGTTTCGCCGACCCGAAGAAGCACGGTTGGCTGTCGACCGTCCTCATCGCCGTGTGGCGAGGGACCGTCGGTGCGCTCGCCGGTTCGCAGGGCCGTACCTGGCCGAGGCAGCTGCCCCTCGACAACCCGAACGACCCCCGCGACCACCGACCCTGAGCCGGCGCATTCGCGCGCGCCACCGCCCGCCCCGACGCCCCGACCAAGCGCCCCGGCTGATGTATCATCGGATTGCGCGCTGCAGTAGCGGCGTGAAGTAGGCCTGGCAGTCTTCCGGACGGTACGACGAGCCAGGCTCGCGCATTTAACGCTCAGATGGTTCGACCCGGACCACGTCTGCGGGGATCGGTCCGAACCGCCGTGACCAGTCGCCCCCGGCCTGGTGGGCCCATGCGAGCGCGTCCGCGACCCAGAGCAGCAGCTCCTCGTGAGCGGACATGTGCTCGTACACGAGCTCGGACGATTCGTGCGCCAGCAGGTGATCGCGGATGATGCGCCGGTCTGCCGACGCGACCGACTCGTCGCGCTCGATCACGATGCGCGTGGCCCCGGCGTCCACCGCATCCGTCAGCAGCGCGCGCATGCACGCGGTCCGGGCAGCCTTGTCATCGGCGCCCCGGACGACGTACACGATCCCCGTCACCGGGAGCCGCGCGATCGGACCGGCGAGCTGCCGCCGTGAGGAGTCACTCTCCCGAGTGAAGTGGATACGGCGTTGGCCCGGTCGACGCATCCCGTTGAGTTCCTTTCGTGTCATCGACAGCGCGCCGGGCTGGATCGCGACGACGGCGAGGAAGTACCCCCGGCTCTTCGATTCGTCGACGAAGAGGACTCCGTTCAGGGCACGATCGGGCGGATCGACGTGTGGGCGCATGACTGTCCTGCTGAGCCGATACGAACGCCATCGCGTGAGCCCTGTGGATATCGCCACGCGCGAAGTGCTGCCGCCGACGCATCAGCGCGCGCGCCACCACCCGCTGACGGCCCGCCGCCGCACCGCGACCCGCGCCCGCCGCGCCCACCGCCGCACGGGGTTCGCCCGCCGCCCGTTCACCCGGAACGTGTGGAACGCCCGCCGAGTCCGGAGCACCGCGGATCCGAGACCGGACAGCGGCCGCGCGGACACCTGCACGGTGAGCGCCGGATCGGCCACCACACGCCACGCCGGGTCGAGCTGCATGCTCAGGTCGACGTCGTCGTGCACCTCCGGGTCGAGGCGGTGCGCGCGGGACCGGACCGCGAGCCAGGTGTCCCGGCGGATCGCCATCGCGGACCCGAACAGCGGCGGCCGTCCGAGCGCGGCCCACATCAGGGCGAAGTACGGCCGCATGTAGACGGCGTCCCAGACCCGACCGACGACCGGGCTCCCGTCGTGGGGGCATCCGGGCCCGGTGACCGCGACCACCTCGGGATCGTCGAGCAGCCGGAGCGCGTCGGCGATCCACCCGGGCGGCGGGACCGAGTCCGCATCGAGCCGGACGAGCACGTCCCCGGACGCCCGGTCGTACCCCCGGGCAGAGGCCCGGGCGATGCCGCGGACCCGCTCGGTGAGCACGATCGTCCCGGCCGCCTGGGCCACCGCCGCGCTGTCGTCGCGGCTGCCGTTGTCGACCACGATGACCTCGTCGGCGAGCTCGGACTGCACCGCGAGGGCGTCGAGGCACCGTCGCAGGTGCACGGCGTCGTCGCGCACGGGGATGACGACGGACACGCGGAGCATCCCTCGATCCAACCTGACGTGCCCTGGGGGTGACCCCATGGCGGACTGGAGGCGCGGTGCCAGCTGGCACCGCGCCTCCAGTCCGTCTGCTGCTCACGTCACGAGCGCGCGACGGCCTGCCCGAGGTGGGTCGCCGCCGGAGGTGCCGATCCGCGTCGACGCCCGGCCCGGAGGGGCAGAACCCGCCGCGCTGGTACTCGGTCAGGTCCGGCGTCGCCGCCCTCGCACGGCTCCGGCGGTACGGTCGAGGGCATGACGACGACCCCGGACGACCTCGCCGAGGAGCTCCGCGAGTCGATCGGGCGGATCGTGCGGGCCACCAGGGCACTCACCGACGAGTTGCCGCAGGCGCAGAGTGCGAGCCTGGGCCTGCTCGACCGGCAGGGGCCGCAGACCATCGCCGAACTCGCCCGCGCCCGTGGCGTGAAGCACCAGGGGCAGTCGCGGACGGTGGCGGAGCTCGAGGAGCGCGGCTTCGTGGAGCGGGGGGCCTCGGCCGGGGACCGGAGGGTCTCGGTGATCCGCCTGACGGACTCCGGCCGCACGGTCATGCTCCGGGAGCGGAGCGCTCGGGCCGGGGCGTTCGCGTCCGTGATCGGGTCGGAGCTGTCGGAGGCGGAGCGGGCGGCGCTCGCCCGGGTGCCGGAACTGTTCGACCGCATCGCTGCGCGGCTCGAACGGTGAACGACCTCTCATCCGGATCGACCACGCTGATGTACAACACTGTTGTAGACTTGCGGGCATGGAGCTGACGAAGTACAACCACGCCACCGTCGTCCTCGAGCAGGACGGCGCCACCCTCGTCATCGACCCGGGCACCTTCACGCCGGAGGGCGCCGACCTGGCGAAGGCCGCCGTCGCCGTCCTCGTCACCCACGAGCACTTCGACCACTTCGACGTCGACGCCGTCCGTGCCGCCCTGGACGCGAACGACTCGCTCGTCGTCCGCGGGCCCGCCGCGATCGTCGACCAGCTCGGCGCGCACGACGGCCGCGTCGCCGCTGTCTCGGCCGGTGACGCGTTCGAGGTCGGCCCGTTCTCCGTGCAGGTCTTCGGGGAGGAGCACGCCGTCATCCACGGCGACATCCCGACCATCGCGAACGTCGGGTACCTCGTGAACGGCGCCGTCTTCCACCCGGGCGACGCCTACCTCGTGCCCGGTGTCCCGGTGCAGACCCTGCTGCTGCCGACCAGCGGCCCGTGGACGAGCACCGCCGAGGCCGTCGACTACGTCCGCGTGGTCTCCCCGGAGCACGCCGTGCAGATCCACGAGGCGATGCTCAGCGAACTCGGGCAGCAGTCCGCGGCACGGTTCCTCGGCCCGGACGGTCTCGGACCGGTGCCGGTGCAGATCCTGCCCGCAGGCGAGTCGATCAGCGTCTGACGGACGCCGGTCGCCCCTGGGAGGCGATCCGTGCCTCCAGGCCAGGATGGAGGGATGCCGGCCGCACCCTCCACCGCTGTCCTGTTCGACATCGACGGCACCCTCGTCGACTCGAACTACGCCCACATCGACGCCTGGTGGCGCGCGTTCCTGGCGATCGGCGAGTCCGTCGACGCCTGGCACATCCACCGAGCGATCGGCATGGACTCCGCGAAGCTGCTCGAGGAACTGCTCCCGGACGCCTCGGACGAGACCCGGGACACCGCGAAGCAGTACCACTCGGCGTACTTCGCCGAGCACCAGCCGCGGCTCCGACTGCTCCCGGGTGCGCGCGGACTCCTGCAGGCGGTCGCCGAGGCCGGGCACGCCGTGGTCCTCGCGACCAGCGCCCCGGAGGACGAGCTCGTGCGGCTGCGGGAACTGCTGGACGCCGAGCAGTGGATCACCGCCGTGACGAGCTCCGAGGACGTCGAGCAGGCCAAGCCGGACCCCGGGATCATCCAGGTCGCGCTCCGCAAGGCCGGCGTCGACGCCGACGCCGCGGTGATGGTGGGCGACGCGATGTGGGACGTCGAGTCCTCCGGCCGCATCGGCGTGACCTGCATCGGTGTGATGACCGGTGGGGTCGGCGGCGACGAACTCCGCGGTGCCGGCGCGGCCGAGGTGCACGACGACGCGGCAGCCGTCCTCGCGGCGCTGCGTGCCGGGGACGGTCCGATCGCCGCGTTGGCGGACGCCGCGTGAGCGTCCGGGGCATCGACCACGTCGGCGTCACCGTGCCGGACGTCGAGGCCGCCACCGACTTCCTCGTCGCGGCCTTCGACGCCGAGGTGCTGTACGACACGCTGCGCGCCGACGAGCCGCCGAAGGGCGGCCCGGCGACCACCGACCGCCTCGGCGTGCCCGGGACCGCGCGCGAGGTCCGGATCCGGATGCTCGCGTTGCCCGGCGGCCCTGGCATCGAGCTGTTCGCGTTCGACCACGTCGACCAGGACGGCCCCGCCGTGCCGTCGGACCTCGGCTGGCAGCACCTCGCGCTGTACGTGGACGACCTCGGCGCCACCCTCGAGCGGGTCGTCGCCGCCGGGGCCACAGCCCTCGGGGGACCGCGGCCGCTGCCCGGGCCCGAGGCCGGCGACCACAACCGGTTCGTGTACGTCCGCACGCCGTGGGGCAGCACCGTCGAGCTCCTGACCTACCCGGACCCGCAGCCCTACGAGGAGCACACGTCGCGCCGACGCTGGCATCCGTGACAGGATCGTCCGTCGTGATCACGATCGAACGCGTCGCCTGGGAGGACCCCCGAGGAGTGGCGCTCCGCGCCCGCATGGACGAGGAGATGCACGAGCGCTACGGCGCGTCGAACGGCGACGAGGACCCGGCGGTGACGGCCGAGCGCGGTCGGGCGCTCGCCGTGGACCCGGCGACGATCATCACCTCGCTGCTCGCGATCGACGAGGACGGCGAGGCACTCGGGCACATCGCCGTCCGACGACTCGGCGACGAGGTCGAGCTGAAGCGCCTCATCGTGCTCGCCGCCGCCCGGGGCAAGGGCGCGGCGACCGCCCTGCTCGCCGAGGGGGAGCAGGTCGCGCGGGAGCAGGGTGCCCAGCGGCTCATCCTGCAGACGGGCGACAAGCAGCCCGAGGCCGTGGCGCTCTACGAGAAGACCGGCTGGACGCGGATCCCGGTCTACGAGCCGTACGCCGCGACGATGCCGTGGTCGTTCTGTTTCGAGAAGGCGCTGTAACCCGACCTTCCGTTGCACTTTCAGGTAGAGAGTGCAATTCTTGATCGGTGAGCACCACCGAACGCACCCGCGCGCTGCGCCGACGCATGATCGTCGAGGCACGCCGTTCGACGGTCGAGCACGGGCTGCACGGTTTCACGATCGAGCAGCTCTGCGAGACGGTCGGGGTGTCCCGGCGCACGTTCTTCAACCACTTCGCGTCGAAGGACGACGCCGTGCTCGGCATCGAGATCAACGCCGACGCCGAGGCGATCGACGAGTACGCCGCTGGCGGGATCGTCCCCGACGACCTCGACCCGCTCGACTCGATCGTCGCGCTGGCGATCGACCAGTTCCACCGCGTCGGCATCGACCGTGCGGACGAAGCCCTCGTCCGTCGCGTGTTCGAGCGGGAGCCGGCGCTCGTCGCCCGGTTCCTCTCCGCGACCGACGTGCAGCTCGCCCGGATCACCGACGCCGTGCGGCAGCGGTTCGGGTGGGACGACCCCGCTGACCGGCGCGCGCGGCTGGTCACCGAGGCCGCCGCCGCGCTGCTCAAGGTCACCGCCGAGACGTTCTTCGACGACGCCTTCGACGAAGCGACCGGGCCGACGTTCGACGAGCTGCTCACCACGAACCTCCGCCTGCTGAGGGCGGCCATCACGACCGGACAGGACACCACTCCATGAGCGCCACCGCGCCGGGCACCACCAAGCGTGCTCGCCCAGGCTCCGACGGGCCGCTGCTCCTCACGCAGCGCCGGATCTGGATCATCTTCTCCGCACTCATCGCGGGGATGCTGCTCTCCAGCCTCGACCAGACCATCGTCTCCACGGCGATGCCCACCATCGTCGGCGAGCTCGGCGGCGTCGCGCACCAGGCCTGGCTGACGACCGGGTACCTGCTGGCCTCCACCATCGTCATGCCCGTGTACGGCAAGTTCGGCGACGTCCTCGGTCGCCGCAACCTGTTCCTCATCGCGATCGCCCTGTTCACCATCGCGTCGGCCGGGTGCGCCTTCGCCGGTGACTTCACCCAGCTCGTCGTGTTCCGTGCGATGCAGGGGCTCGGCGGTGGCGGCCTGATGATCCTGTCGCAGGCGATCATCGCCGACATCGTGCCCGCCTCGCAGCGCGGCAAGTACCTCGGCCCGCTCGGTGCGATCTTCGGCCTGTCGGCGATCGGCGGCCCGCTGCTCGGTGGCTTCTTCGTCGACCACCTCACCTGGAACTGGGCGTTCTACATCAACATCCCGGTCGGCATCGCGGCGTTCTTCGTCGCCTGGTTCGCCCTCACGCTGCCGAGCAAGAAGGCGACGAAGCGCATCGACGTGCTCGGCGTGCTGTTCATGTCCGCCGCGACCACGTGCCTGGTGTTCTTCTCGGAGTTCGGCGGCAGCAAGGACCACGGTTGGGACGCCCTCGAGACCTGGGCCTGGTTCGCCGGTCTCGTCGTGTCGGCCGCGCTCCTCGTGCTCGTCGAGTCGCGGGCGGCGGACCCGGTCCTGCCGCTGTCGTTCTTCAAGAACCGGACCTTCCTGCTGGCCACCGGCATCGGCCTCGTGCTCGGCATCGGCATGTTCGCGGCGATCGGATTCGTCCCGACGTTCCTGCAGATGGCGTCTGGCACCTCGGCCGCGGTCTCGGGTCTCCTGATGCTGCCGATGATGGTCGGCCTGATCGGGACCTCGATCGCGTCCGGCAACCTGATCACCAAGACCGGCCGCTACCGGATGTTCCCGATCATCGGCACGATCCTCGTCGCCCTCGCGATGCTCGCCATGACCCAGCTCGCGGCGGACACCCCGATCTGGCTGATCTGCGCGTACCTGTTCGTCTTCGGTGCGGGCCTCGGCCTCATCATGCAGGTGGTCGTCCTCGTGGCGCAGAACGCCGTGCCCGCCGAGCAGGTCGGGACCGCCACCTCGACGAACAACTACTTCCGCGAGGTCGGTGCCTCCCTCGGGACCGCCGTGTTCGGTGCGCTCTTCACGGCGCGGCTCACGACGTCGCTCACCGACGTGTTCCGTGGTGCCGGTGGATCGGCGACCGATGCGGCCTCGTCGGCGGGCAGCATCGACCCCGCGACCGTGGCGAAGCTGCCGGGGGCCGTGCAGGACGGCATCGTGAACGCGTACGCCGACTCCCTGGCACCGGTGTTCTGGTACCTGCTGCCGTTCATCGCGGTGGCGTTCCTGCTCGCGCTCTTCCTCCCGCAGATCACGCTCTCCGACACGGCCGGCATGGTCGCCCGCGGCGAGGCGGTCGGCGGAGCCGAGGCCGACGAGCTCGAGCGCGCCCAGCGCGCGGGCCACACGGCGGAGCCCGTGCCCTCGGGTGGTGAGACGCCGGCGTCCCGCCGGGACGCCTCCGACTGAGCGAGACGCCGCCGGATCCGGCGGCGTCCTGCGGATCGCGGGGCGTGCTGTGGACACGACGGCGCGCGGACGGGAGGCGCGGTGCCGGCTGGCACCGCGCCTCCCGTCCGTCGTCCGGTCGTGTCCACCGCCGCGACCGGGCCCGAGTCTCGGGTCCAGCGACAGGTCTCGTGCTCGGCAGCGCGAGAACTGTCGCGCAGGCCGAGACTCGGTACGCCCGCCCCGAGTCTCGGCGCCGGGCGCCGGGCGCCGGGCGCTACGCGCCCGTGCTCGCGCGGCGCACGAGCCGCGCGGGCAGCGCCGCTGCCTCGGGCGCGGTGCCGTCGAGCGTCGCGAGCAACCGGAGCGCAGCGGCCCGGCCGAGGTCCGCGCCCGGGAGCGCGACGCTCGTCAGGGCCGGCGCGGTGACCGAGGACGACGGCAGGTCGTCGAAGCCCGCGACCGCGAGTTCGCCGGGGACCGCGATGCCGAGCCGTCCGGCGACCCGGAGCACCCCGTACGCGAGTGTGTCCGCGGCCGCCACGACCGCGGTGACGTCGTCGTCCTGCCACGCCTCGAGGACGTGCTCGGTCGCCGACGCCGCGGCGTCCACCGTGAGGTCGGCCCGGGCGGTGACCTCGGAGACCGCGATGCCGACCGCGGCGCACTCCTGCTCGAAGAGCTCCCGGCGGACGCCGAACGTCGCCGCCCGCGAGGTCCCGTCGAGGTAGCCGACCCGCCGGTGCCCGCGCTCGTGCAGGTGCGCGACGAGCTCGTGCACGCCGGGGGAGAGGTCGTAGTTCACGGCCTCCTCGCCGCCGGGGGCGTCGAGCAGCACCACGGGCACGGTGGCGGTCATGGCCTCGCCGGCGGCCGGGGCGTCGACGAGGATCCCCGCCGGCCGGAGTCGCTCGAAGCGTCGGACGTCGGCGGCCACGGGCTGGGCACCGCGCTCGGTCACGGAGAGCACGAGCTGGAAGCGGTCGCCGACGGTGTCCCGGACGCCACGGATGACCTCGGCGAAGAACGGGTTCGACAGGTCCGGGGCGATGAGGACGACGAGGTCGCCGGAGCCGCGCGCCAGGGAGCTCGCCGCGTGGTCGACGACGTACCCGAGGGCATCGACGGCGTCGCGCACCCGGGTGGCGATCGGCTCGGAGACCCGGCCGCGCTCCTTGCCGTTCACGACGAGGGAGACGGTGGCGATGCTCGTGCCGGCACGCTCGGCCACCATCGCTGCGGTCACACGGCGGCCGGGAGCGGCGGAGGATGGCACCCGACGATGCTACCGACCGGCGGTGCGCGAGGTCGGGCGCCGCGTCAGAACAGGCCGACCGACTTGACGTCAAGCGCTTGACGTGTTCTGATGTCAAACGCTTGACGTGCCGCGGGAGCTGATCCTCCGCCGCGGATCCCCACCACGTCGGGCCCAGACCTCATCCCCGAAGAAGTGGAGCACGCCAGTGCCCGAGAAGATCATCCTCGACTGCGACCCCGGGCACGACGACGCCGTCGCCATCCTGCTGGCCCACGGCAACCCGGACATCGAGCTCCTCGCCGTGACGACCGTCGTCGGGAACCAGACGCTCCCGAAGGTCACCCGCAACGCCCTCGCCGTCGCCCGCATCGCCGGGATCACCGGCGTGCCGTTCGCCGCCGGCGCCGACCGTCCGCTGCTGCGCGAGATCGAGGTCGCGCCGGACATCCACGGCGAGAGCGGCCTCGACGGGCCGATGCTCCCGGAGCCGTCGTTCGAGCTGGACGAGCGGCACGCGGTCGACCTCATCATCGAGACCGTCATGGCGCACGAGCCCGGCACCGTCACCCTGGTGCCGACCGGCGGTCTGACGAACATCGCCCTCGCGGCCCGCAAGGAGCCCCGCATCGTCGAGCGCGTCAAGCAGGTCGTGCTCATGGGCGGCGGCGTGCACGTCGGCAACTGGAGCCCGGTCGCCGAGTTCAACATCGTCATCGACCCCGAGGCCGCCTCGATCGTCTTCGACGCGGGCTGGGACGTCGTCATGGTCGGCCTCGACCTGACGCACCAGGCGCTCGCCACCCCGGAGGTCGCCGCGCGCATCGCCGCCGTCGGAACCGCCCCGGCCGCGTTCGTCGGCGAGCTGCTCGACTTCTTCGGCCAGACGTACAAGGACGCCCAGGGCTTCGACTCCCCGCCCGTGCACGACCCCTGCGCCGTCGCGTACGTCATCGACCCGACGGTCGTCCGTGCCGTGAAGGTCCCGATCCACATCGAGACGCAGGGCACCCTGACCCTCGGCATGACCGTCGCCGACTTCCGGGCGCCCGCGCCGGAGGACTGCCGTACGAGCGCCGCGATGGAGCTCGACCACGGCCGGTTCTGGGACCTCGTCGTCGACGCCCTGGAGCGCATCGGCGAGACCCCGGACACCGGTTGGACCCCCCGGACCGCAGCCACCACGACCACCACGGAGCACTGACCCCCATGACCACCACGTCGACGAAGAAGTCGATCGGCGCCCTCACCGCCGCGCTCCTCGCAGCCTGTATCGCGTTCCAGCTCAACGCGAGCATGCTCAGCCCCGCCCTGGTCACGATGGCCCGCGAGCTGCACACCGACGACGCCACGATCGGCCTGTCGCAGACGCTGTTCTTCACCCTCGCCGCGCTGTTCTCGCTGTTCCTCCCGCGCCTGTCCGACATCGTCGGTCGCAAGCGCGTCCTGCTCGGCATGCTCGCGGTGATGCTCGTCGGCAGCCTCGTCGCCGCCCTCGCGGTCAACGTGCCGATGCTCTTCGTCGGCCGCATGATCCAGGGCGTGACCGGTCCGGTCGTGCCGATCGGGCTGCTCATCCTCCGCAACGAGATCGCCGACCCGAAGCGCTACGGTGCCGCGCTCGGCCTCCTCACCGCGGTGAACGGCGGCATCGCCGGCGTCGACGCCCTGGCAGGTGGCTGGATCGCGACGCACTTCGGGTTCCGCGGCATCTTCTGGGTCATCGCGATCGTCACGGTCGTCGCTGCGGTCATGGTCGCGGCCTGGGGCGTCGAGTCGAAGCCGTCGGCCGGCACCCGGATGGACTGGTGGGGCGTGCTCCCGCTCGTCATCAGCGTCGGCGCACTGCTCACCGCGTTCAACGAGGCGGGCAAGCTCGCGGCCGCGAACTGGGGACTCGTGGTCGGTGGGATCGTCCTCGCGCTCGTGGCCTTCGGCGTCTTCTGGGCGGTCGAGTCGCGGGTGCGCGAGCCCCTCGTCGAGACGCGGTTCCTCAAGCGCCGTGCGACCTGGGCGCTCCTCGTCACGACCCTGCTCACGATGACGGGTGTGTTCGCCGTCGTGAACGGCCTCGTCACGAGCCTCGCGCAGAACCAGGACGCGGGCTTCGGCATGGAGGCCGACCTCGCCTCGCTCGCGTTCCTCACCCCGTACGCGCTGGTCGGCTGGATCGTCGGACCGTTCGCCGGCCGGCTCGCGCCGACGCTCGGCTACCGGGCGGTGCTGCGCGTCGGGCTCGTCGGCAGCATCGTCGCGACCGTGGTCATGGCGCTCGTCGGCGTCCACTCGCTGCCGGTGCTCATCGCGGCGACGGTCCTCATCGGCATCACCTACGCCGGCATCGCGAACATCATCCTGAACGGCCTCGGCATCGTGCTCTCCCCTGAGTCGAACCCCGGCTTCCTGCCCGGTCTCAACGCCGGTGCGTTCAACCTCGGTGCGGGCATCAGCTTCGCCGTCCTGCCGGCCCTGCAGATCGCGCTCGGGACCGGCGGGTCCGCGGGCACCGCCGGGTACTCCGGTGGGATGCTGCTCGGTGCCGTGATCACCTGCGCGGCACTCGCCACGTCCTTCCTCATCCCGCGCCCGGCCTCGGCCGAGACAGGAGCCGCCGCATGACCGGCATCGTCGTCGTGGGGAGCCTCAACGCGGACCTGGTGGTCCGCACGGAGCGCTTCCCGAAGCCCGGTGAGACCCTCCAGGGGTCCGACCTCGCCATCCTGCCGGGGGGCAAGTCCGCCAACCAGGCGGTGGCTGCCGGGAGGCTCGGGGGCACGGTGCGCATGATCGGTGCGGTCGGCGACGACGGGAACGGTGCACTGCTCCGCGACTCCGTCGCGGCGGCGGGTGTCGACACGACGCACGTCGCCGTCCGGCAGGGAACGGCCACCGGCACCGCCGTCATCACCGTCGACGGCGCGGGGGAGAACACCATCGTGGTCTCCGCCGGTGCGAACGGCACGCTGACACCTTCGGACGTGCCGTCGGACGCCTTCGAGGACGCGGGCGTCCTGGGCCTCTGCCTCGAGGTCTCGATCGACGTCGTCCTCGCCGCCGCCCGGGCCGCTCGTGCCGCCGGCGTCACGGTGTTGACGAACCTGTCCCCGTTCGGTGCCGTGCCGGCCGAGCTCCTCGAGCTGACCGACGTCCTGCTGGTGAACGAGCACGAGGCCGCCGAGCTCGGGGACCACGGTGTCCAGCGGTCGATCGTGACCCGGGGCGGCGCGGGCTGCACCGTGCACGACGGCGACGACGAGCCGGTGTCGATCGACGCCGTCCGGGTCGAGCCGGTCGACACCACGGGCTGCGGCGACGCGTTCATGGGCGCTGTCGCGCTGCGGCTCGCTGCGGGGGACGCCCTGGTCGACGCTGCACGCTTCGCCGTCGGCGTCGGGGCGTACGCCGCGACGAAGGCGGGCGCACAGGCGTCGTACCCGACCACCGCGGAACTGGAGTCGTTCCTGGCCGCGTGATCCTGCCTCCCGTCCGTCACGGAGCCAGCGCGCCGGTATTCTGCATGCATGCGCGTGGGAGTCCTCGACATCGGGTCCAACACCGGCCACCTCCTGGTGGTCGACGCCCACGGCGGTGCGGCGCCGCTGCCGGCGTCGTCGTTCAAGCAGCCCCTCCGGCTCGCCGAGCACCTCGACGACGCCGGTGCGGTGACGGCAGCGGGCGTCGAGGCACTGACCGCGTTCGTCGCCGACGCCGTCCGCGTCGCCGAGGAGCGCGGGTGCGAGGACATGCTCGCGTTCGCGACTTCAGCGGTGCGTGACGCGGTGAACTCCGAGGCCGTCCTGGCCCACGTGGAGTCGGCCACCGGTGTCGAGCTCGCCGTGCTGTCCGGCGGCGACGAAGCGCGCCTGACGTTCCTCGCCGTCCGGCGGTGGTTCGGCTGGTCGGCCGGGCGACTGGCCGTGTTCGACATCGGTGGCGGCTCGCTCGAGATCGCCGGCGGTGGCGACGAGGCCCCTGACGTGGCGTGGTCGATGCCGATCGGTGCCGCCCGGCTCGCCCGCACGTACTTCGCCGCCGGGACCCCCACCGAGGACGACGTCCGCCGGATCCGCCACGAGATCCGGGTCGAGATCGCCCGCGACGCGGGACTCCTCCTGCGCACCGGCCGGCCGGACCGTGCGGTCGCGACGTCGAAGACCTTCCGGTCGATCGCGCGGATCTGCGGTGCCGCGCCGTCGGGTGCCGGGCCGCTCGTCCCCCGCGCCCTCGACGGGGACGTGCTCCGGGCGACGCTGCCGTCGCTGCTCACGATGTCCGTGGCCGAACTCGCGGAGCTGCCCGGGGTGTCGCCGAGCCGGGCGCACCAGGTCGTCCCGGGAGCGCTCGTCGCCGAGGCGTGCCTGGACATCTTCGACCTGCCCGCGCTGGAGATCTGCCCGTGGGCGCTCCGCGAGGGCGTGATCCTGGAGCGGCTCGACCAGTTGAGCGTGCTGGGCTAGCCGTTCCTCGGCGGGGCGAGCAGCCACGGGCGGATCATCCGGGTGACGAACGGCAGCACCCAGAAGGTCATGATCGGCGTGAGCACGAGCGTCGTCACGAGCACCCGGGGCAGCACGGGCAGGTGTCCGAACGCCGGGACGAGCCAGCCGACCAGGTACGTGAACGCCAGGTTCACCGGGAAGAACCCCAACCAGATGCTCACCGCCTGCTTCCACCGCGGGGGAGCGCTCGACGCCGGGGCATCGGCCGGGGCGTCGAACCAGCCCTCGATCCCGGTGCGCTTCTCGACGCGGGACTCCACCACGAGGTCGTGGCCGAGGTCGAGCCAGCGCAGCCGGTCGTCGGAGTTCTCCCACGTGGCGAGGGAGTCGTGGTCGGCGAACCGGTACAGCATGTGCCACTCACGGCTCGTCGCGTGCGAGCGCACCCACCCCGAGCCGAGGAACCCCGGGTAGCGGTTCGCGAGGTTCACGCCGGACTGCACCCACCGGGTGACGTCGGGGATCCGTTCGGGTTCGACCAGGCGGGTGATGGAGACGGTGACGGGCGGGCCATCGGTCGCGGGTGGCGACGACAAGGCCCCAGGCTCTTCTGGAGTCATGTGTCCAGTCTCCCGGACCGGTGTTTCCGGCTCGTGTCGTGATCGGACTGACGACGGTGGTTTCGGGGGGCGTGAGTGAGACCGAACGCGGCCGGCACGAGACGCCGACGGAACGGTGGGACCGCAACTGGGCGGACATCCAGCAGGAGCTCCGCATCGTGCAGACGGGCACCCAGATCCTCGCCGGGTTCCTGCTCACCCTGCCGTTCCAGCAGCGGTTCGCGTCGCTGAGCGCCCGACAGGAGACGATCTACCTCGTCCTGGTCGTGCTGGCCGTCCTCGTGACCGTGGTGGCGCTGTCGGCGGTGGCCTCGCACCGACTCGTGTTCCGCCAGCGGCAGAAGCACGACCTGGTCCGGGTGGGGAACGTCATCCTGATCGCCGCCCTGATCGCGAGTGCGCTGCTGTTCGCCGGGACCGTGCTGTTCGTCTTCGACGTGGTGATCGGCGACCTCGGCGGACTCGTGGGCGGCATCGTCGTGTCCGTCGGGACCGCGCTGCTCTGGGTGTCGATCCCGCTCGCGCTCCGGCGGACCCGCAAGGACGGTTAGCTGGCCTTCTTCTTCGCCGCGGGCTTCTTCGCCGGGGTCTTCCGCGTCGTCGACGAGGTCGACTTCGCGGCGGGTTTCTTCGCCGGTGCCTTCTTGGCGGGTGCCTTCTTCGGTGACTCGTCGGCCGTGGACTCGTTCTTCGCGGAACCGGACCCGCTCCGGGAACGCGACCCCGTGCCTCCAGACCGCTTCTTGTCCACGGACGCCCGCAGGGCGGCCATCAGGTCGATGACGTCGCCGCCCTCGCCCTCGTCGTCGTCGTCCGACTGCTCACCGAACGTCTTCTCGGTGTCGATGTCGTCGCCGGCCTCGAGTTTCGCGTCGATGAGCTGCTGCAGCTCCGCCTGGTACGAGTCGGTGTAGCGGTCGGGGTCGAAGTCGGTGGACATGCTGTCGACGAGCGACGACGACATCTTCAGCTCGGTCGGGCTGACCTTCACCGATGTGTCGAGCGCCTTGAAGTCCGCGGCGCGCACCTCGTCGCCCCAGAGCAGACCCTGCAGGAGGATGACCTCGTCGTTCACCCGGAGGACGCCGAGGCGGGTCTTCTGGCGCAGGGTGAACTGCACGATCGCCAGCCGGTCGGTCTTCGCCAGCGTCTCGCGCAGCAGCACGTACGCCTTCGGGGAGCGGGAGTCGGGCTCGAGGTAGTACGACTTCTCGAACATCATCGGGTCGACCTGCTCGACCGGCACGAACTCGAGGACCTCGATCTCGTGGGACTGCTCCTCGGGGAGCTTCTTGAAGTCGTCCGCCGTCAGCACCACGGTCTTGTCGCCGTCGTCGTAGGCGCGTTGGATGTCGGCGTACTCGACCTCGTGGCCGAACTCGCACACGCGCTTGTACCGGATGCGGCCCTTGTCCTCGTCGTGGACCTGGTGGAGCGAGACGTCGTGGGTCTCGGTGGCCGCGTAGACCTTGATGGGCACGTTGACGAGCCCGAACGCGATGGAGCCCTTCCAGATCGACCTCATGGGGCCATGATGCCCGTGCGCAGCCGGGAACGCCCGAGACTGTCAGCGAGCACGATGGGCCCATGAGCCAGCTCGACAAGCAGGACCCGCGCTCGCAGTTCCCGCGCCCACCCTTCCCCGCGCAGACGCAGCAGGGGTCCGGGCTGGCGAGCGCGATGGACCCGGAGCCCGACCACGGGGAGACGTCGTACCTCGGAACGGGGCGCATGCCCGGGTACCGCGTGCTCGTCACCGGGGCCGATTCGGGCATCGGGCGCGCGGCGGCGATCGCGATGGCGAAGGAGGGCGCGGACGTCGCCCTGAACGCCCTGCCCGAGGAACGCGAGGACCTGGAGGCCGTCCGGGACGTCGTGGGCGACCTCGGCCGGAAGGCCGTGCTGCTCCCCGGGGACCTCACCGACGAGGGCTTCTGCGAGACGCTCGTGCGCGACGCCGTGAGCGAGCTCGGCGGCCTCGACGCCCTGGTGCTCGTCGCGGGCCACCAGCAGGTGCACGAGGACGTCACCGAGCAGTCGACCGAGGACTTCGACCGCACGATGAAGGTCAACCTGTACTCGCTCTTCTGGCTGGTCCGGGCGGCCGTCCCGCACATGGCCCCCGGCAGCGCGATCGTGACGACGAGCTCGGTGTCCGCGTACCAACCGCAGGACCGCATGATCGACTACGCGGCGACGAAGGCCGCGATCATCACCTACACGAACGGGCTCGCCCGGCAGCTCGCGGCGAAGGGCATCCGCGCGAACACCGTCGTGCCGGGTCCGGTGTGGACACCGCTCCAACCGATCAGCTACCCGGGCGACGAGATCGCCGCCTACGGCCAGGACACCCCGTTCGGCCGGCCGGCACAGCCCGTCGAGCTCGGCGGCGCGTACGTCTACCTGGCCGGTCCGGAGTCCTCCTACACCTCGGGCACGACACTCACGGTGGCCGGTGCGACCGGGGTGGCGCTGTGAGCCCGACCGCACGCAAGACCGTGGTCCTGGTCGGGGACCGCCGCCTGGCGCTGACCAACACCGACAAGGTCCTCTACCCGGAGACCGGGACCACCAAGGGTCGGGTGATCGAGTACTACGAGCGGGTGGCGCCGTGGATGATCCCGCACGTGAAGGACCGTCCGGTGACCCGGAAGCGGTGGGCGAACGGCGTGGACGGCAAGGTGTTCTTCGAGAAGAACCTGCCGGACTCCGCTCCCGACTGGGTCCGGCACCACACCATCCACCACTCCGAGCACGACAACGAGTACCCGATCGTCGACGACCTGCCGACGCTGGTGTGGATGGCGCAGCAGGCCGCGCTCGAGCTGCACGTGCCGCAGTGGCGGTTCGGCCCCCGCGGCGGCCAGCAGAACCCCGACCGGCTCGTGCTCGACCTCGACCCCGGTGACGGCGTCGGTCTGCCGGAGTGCGTCGAGGTGGCCGTCGCGGCACGGGAGCTCCTGCACGGCATGGGGCTGGACCCCTACCCGGTGACCTCCGGGTCGAAGGGCATCCACCTCTACGCCGCACTGGACGGCCGCGCGACCACGGCGCACGTCTCCGACGTGGCGCACGAGCTCGCGAAGGCGCTCGAGCAGGACATGCCGGACCTCGTGCTGTCGTCGATGAGCCGCGCCGAACGGACCGGCAAGGTCTTCGTCGACTGGTCGCAGAACAACGGCAACAAGACGACGATCGCCCCGTACTCGCTGCGCGGCCGTGACCGGCCGACGGTCGCGGCGCCCCGCACCTGGAAGGAACTCGAGGAACGCGGGTTGGCCCAGCTCACGCTGGACGAGGTGCTGGAACGCCTGGAGGCACGGGGGGACTTCCTGCACCCGGTCGCGTCCGCCTCGTTGGCGGTCGGGCGCGACGACCACGGCCACTGGGACAGCGACCGGACCCAGCAGGCGAACGAAGCCGAACAACCGGGTCGTGACCGGCTGGCCGCCTACCGCGCGAAGCGCGACGCGTCCCGGACGCCGGAGCCCGTCCCCGAGGACGCGCCCACGGTGCGGAAGGACGGCACCCCGACGTTCGTGATCCAGGAGCACCACGCGACCCGGGACCACTACGACTTCCGCCTGGAGCACGACGGCGTCCTGGTCAGCTGGGCGCTGCCGAAGGGTGAACCGACCGACCCGGGCAAGAACCACCTCGCCGTGCAGACCGAGGACCACCCGCTCGAGTACGGCGCCTTCGAGGGCACGATCCCGAAGGACGAGTACGGCGGCGGAACCGTCACGATCTGGGACGACGGCACGTACGAGCTCGAGAAGTGGCGCGAGGGCGAGGAGGTCATCGTCACCCTGCACGGTCGCACCGGCGGCGCTCGCCGCCTGGCGCTCCTGCACACCCGTGGCCGCGGTCGAGGCCGTGACGGCGACGAGAAGAACTGGCTCATCCACCGCACGAAGGACCAGCCGGACCGCCTGGCGGACGGCGGCCGACCGGCTGCGCCGAGCCGCGCCTCCCGGCCCGGTCCCGCACACGACGGGCAGGGGCGCATCGACCGGGCCGCCGACTCGGAGACCGCGCCGGCGGACCGCCGGACCATGCAGGCATCGCTCGCGAAGGGCGAGCCGACCCTCGACCCGGCGGGCTGGGCGTTCGAGATGAAGTGGGACGGGATCCGCGCCCTCGCGACCGTCCGTGACGGTGCGGTGACACTCCGCAGCCGCAACGACAACGACCTGACGGCGCAGTACCCCGAGCTGCAGGAACTCGGCGACCGAGCCGGTGTGGACGGGGTGTTCGACGGTGAGATCGTGGCACTCGACGACCGGGGACGCCCGTCGTTCCAGCTGCTCCAGAACCGCATGGGGCTGACGCGGAAGCGGGAGGTCGACGCCGCCCGCGAGTCCACGCCCGTCCGCCTGCTGCTGTTCGACGTGCTCGAGGCGGACGGGCACGAGCTGACACGGCTCGGCTACGACGCGCGGCGGCAGGCCCTCGAGACCGTCGTCGAGCCCGGTGGCGCGATCGACGTCCCGCCGGCGTACCAAGGGGACCTGGCCCGCGCGATGTCCGACTCGGCCGAGCGGGGGCTCGAGGGGGTCGTCGCGAAGAAACGGTCGTCGAAGTACGCCGAGGGACGACGCTCGGAAGCGTGGCTCAAGCTGAAGCACCACGCCACGCAGGAGGTGGTCGTCGGCGGGTGGAAGCCCGGCAGCGGCCGGCGGGCCGGTGGCGTCGGTTCCCTGCTGCTCGGGGTGCCTGGGCCCGACGGGCTGGAGTACATCGGGAAGGTCGGGACGGGGTTCCGCGACCGGGACCTCGACGAGATCGGCACCGTGCTCGACGCACTGGAACGGAAGACCTCGCCGTTCGTCGACGTCCCACGACCCGATGCACGCGACGCGCACTGGGTCACGCCGAAGCGCGTCGGCGAGGTCGAGTTCGCCGAGTGGACGTCGGACGGTCGGCTGCGGCAGCCGTCCTGGCGCGGATGGCGGGTGGACAAGGACCCGTCGGACGTCGTCCGGGAGACCTGAGCATGCGTCCGCATGGGGTCAGCCCGCGGCGAACTTCCGTCCCCCGTTCGGCCCTCGACCGGGGGACGATTGCGTCCTGATCGCCTGGTATTCCGTCACGGGCTGTTACGTTCACCGGGACGAAAGGGCGCGAGCATGAGCGCGAGCAAGTACCTGCCCCCGTTCACCGCGGAGGAACGAGTCACGGTCGCGGGGGACCGGTCAGCGAGGACACCGGTCGATCCGGGCGCGCTGTCGGAGTCCGAGGTCACGTACGCGGACTTCCTCGGCGACGAGGTCGACGAGTAGCGGAACGCCCGACCGTGGGGGAAGGCGACCCGTGCGCCGGATCAGGGAACGCACGGGCCGCCGTCGAAGCGCCGTGACCGACCGTTCAGGGATGGCCGGCCACGACGCGCTTTCGCACCAGGCGCGCGGAGCGCACCTGGTAGGCACGTATGTATGACGTGACGAACGCGCCGTTCGTCACGTCCCATCCCGAATTGCCCGATCCGAACCAGCACCGAGGAGTCGATCCTGAGCGACGCTGACGCCCTGGCGTCCCTGTCGGACGCCTCCCTGGTCGAACGCAGCGCGGACGGCGACACCGTCGCGTTCGGTGTGCTCATCCGTCGGTACGGTCCGCACATGCGTGCCTACGCCGCACGGATCCTCGGGCACGGCGACGGCGAGGCCGACGACGCCGTGCAGGAGGCAGCGCTGCAGGCGTGGCAGCGCATCGACCGCGTGGACGATCCCGACCGGGTGCGGAACTGGCTGTTCCGGATCGCCGCGAACAAGGCGCTCGACCGTCTCCGGCGTCGTCACCCCCACCTCGACCTGGAGGCAGTGGCCGAGTCCGTCGACGACCGTCCGGTCGACGACGTGGTGAGCGCACGGCTGCAGGTCCAGGAACTCGCGCGTATCGTGCAGGCTCTCCCGGACGGCCCGCGCGCGGTGTGGGTGATGCGGGAGATCGGTGGGGCGTCGTACGCCGAGATCGCCGAGGCGACGGGGATGCCGCAGGCGACGGTTCGCGGGGTACTCGCCCGGACACGGCGTCGTGTCCTGGAACAGATGGAGGGGTGGCGATGACCGACGACGAACGCTTCGGCGCCTTCACCCTCGAAGAGCTGTCCGACTACCTCGACTCGCACCGGACTCCCGTCCGCCCGGACATCGAGGACGACCCCGAGGCCGCGGCTGCTCTCGGCCGGCTCGAACTGCTCCGGACCGCGTCGCGGGACCTGCTCGACGCCGAGGCCGTCGGCACGGACGACGGCTGGATCGCGAGCGTGCTCACGTCCATCCGGACCACAGCGCATGCTGGGCGGGACATCCCGGTGCCGGACGACGACCCCGCTTCGACGCTCGTCGTGACCGAGGGCGCACTGCGGGCACTCGTCCGGGCACTCGGCGACGACGTCCCTGGCGTGACCGTCCGGCGGACCCGCTTCACCGGCGACGTCGAGGTGCCGGGCGGCCAGGTCGACGTCGAGGTGTCGATCGCAGTGACCGCCGACGGGCCGGTGCACCTGCGCGCCGAGTCCCTCCGGGAACTCGTGGCCGCGGCCTTCTCCGCGCACGCTCCCTTCACGGTGCGCTCGCTCACCGTCCGGGTCGCGGACCTGATCGACGGAGGACGGCCATGAGCGACGACGTGCGGAGTGTCTCGCGCGGACTGACCGAGGTCGTGCTCGGGGTTCCCGGCGTGCGGTCGGTCGTGCCACCGGGGCCGAAGCTCGCCACACTCGTGCGGGACATCCGCTCGGTGCTGGACCTGCCGCGCGACGGCGGAGCGGTGCTCGTGCAGGACCGGGCGGACGGCGCACGGATCCGGGTGGTGGTGACCACGGACCGCCTGGTGCCCACGATCGCGCTCGTCCGTGCCGTGCGGGACGCCGTCGTCGCAGCGGCTGCCGATGCGTTGGGCCGACGCCCGGCCGACGTCACCGTGCGCGTCGTCGAGATCGACTGACGGCGCGGAGGGGTCGGGCAGCCGGCACGGAGCCCGGTCAGGCTGCCGGCGCGGGACCGTCCGTCGGTTCGGCGTCGTCGGCGACCGGCAGTCCCTCGTCGACGAGCTCGTCCTCCTCGGGCTCGACCACCTCTGCGGCTGCGGCCTTCGCTTCGTCGATGGACTCCTGCGAACGGCGGAGCAGGTCGTCGTCGTGTGCTGCGTGGTCGGTCATGCGGTCGAGGCTACGCGGGCGTCCCTGTGTCGGCATCGCGCCGGGGGCTGGTCTGCGGTCGTGGCGTCGGTGGCTCGAAGTCGACCGCGGACGTCGGAGCGGGCGTGGTCGGCATCGCCGGTGCCGCCGGTGCGCCGTAGGCGTCCGCGGCGTCGAGCATCGCGCGGGTGGCCGCAGCGGCGGTGCGGAGGGCGTCCCCGAGCGGCATCGCACGGTGCGCTGCCGTCCGGACCTCGACGCCCCAGGGCTCGTCGTACCCGAGGTCCCGCACGGTCCGGATGAACCCGGGGATGTCCCACGCGCCGGCACCGGGGAGGTGCCGTGCCTCGCGGGACTCCTCGGCGAGCGTCATGCCCGCCGGGGTGTGCAGCAACCCGTCGCTCAGCTCGACCGCCGCGAGCGTCCCGGGAGCGACACCCTGCCGGATGGACGCGAGCGTCGAGCCGCCGCGCAGCGCGTGCATCGCGTCGACGAGGAGTCCGCCGTTCGGGTGCCCGGCCGACGCGACGAACCGGGAGGCCCGCTCCACCGTCGGCAGGTTCGACCACGGCTCCGGTTCGAGGACGAGCTGTGCGCCGACCTTCGCTGCCTGTCCGGCGAGGTCGTTCCAGTCGTCGACCATCGCGGTCGGCGAGATGCCCGGCAGCGTGGTGTCGGCGCGGACGACGACCTGCCAGGCGCTCAGGGTCGCGGCTGCCTCGAGCACGACCCCGCGATCGGCGTCCTGCCCGGCAGTGCGCCCCGAGCAGGTCCACCACTGTTCGAGCGGTCCGAGCTGGACCCAGACGATGCCGGCACCGTCGAGGACCCGGCGGAGTTCGGCGAACCCGGTGGTCGCCCGCACCTCGTGCAGGTCACCGAGCGTGAGCGAGAGTCCTGCGAACCCGGCGGCACCGACGGCGCTGATGCGCTCCGCGATCGGCTCGGTGCCTGCCCATGTCCAGGACGTCGCGAGCAGGTCGTGTTCCTGCACGGCGTCACCTCCGTAGTCCGGACACGCTCGACGCCCCGTCACGAACGACGTGTCCCGTGTGTGGAGACGCCGCGCACCCCGCAGCGGCGTCGAGACATTGCTACTCGCCGGTGCTGCGAGCGCTCCCAGGCCCCGGACACACGCACGAAACGGCCGTGCGATGTGGCGCCGTCAGACGATGCGGGTGCGGACCGACCCGACGCCGCCGATCGAGCCCTGCAGGACGTCGCCGCGCTCCAGGACCCCGACCCCCTCGGGAGTCCCGGTCATCAGCAGGTCCCCCGGAGCGAGCGCCACGAAGCGGGAGAGCTCGGCGACGGTCTCGGCCACCGACCAGATCTGGTCGGCGAGGTCGCCGGACTGTCGGAGCTCGCCGTTCACCCGGAGGTCGATCGCCCCCGCAGTCGGGTCGACGTCCGCCGCCGGCACGATGACACCGACCGGGGCCGACGCATCGAACCCCTTCGCGGTGTCCCACGGCCGTCCGAGCCGCTTCGCCTCGGCCTGGAGGTCGCGGCGGGTGAGGTCGAGGCCGACGGTGTAGCCCCACACGTGCCCGAGCGCGTCCTCGACGGCGATGTCCGCGCCGCCGGTGCCGATCGCCACGACGAGCTCGACCTCGTGCTCGAGCCGTTCCGTCACGCTCGGGTACGGGGTGTCGGCACCGTCGACGACGACCGCGTCGGCCGGCTTCGTGAAGAAGAACGGCGGCTCGCGGTCCGGGTCGTGCCCCATCTCCCGCGCGTGTGCCGCGTAGTTCCGTCCGACGCAGAACACCCGTCGTACCGGGAACCGCCCACCGGTCGAGGTCGGGACGGTCGGGAGGGCGGGGGCCGGGATGACGAGGTCGCTCACCGGTCCAGCGTGGCACTCCGGCGAGACTGCCGCTCAGCCCTCGCTGATCGAGGCCTCCCACCGCAGCTTGCGGGCGCGAGCCCGTTCCTCGCGTTCCCGCCACTCCGTCCGCATCTCGGCGAGCCGCTCCAGGTCACCCGCCGCGCGGACCAACGGACCGTAGTGCGGGTGGGCCAGGAGACTCGGGGTCCGGCGCTCCATCCGGTCGAGTCGGGCCTTGAAGCTCGCGTCATCCTCGTCGGAGATCATCGTCCGGTGGTTCCTTTCCGTTCCGGCGCCTGCGCGCGATGGTCGTCTCGCGGTCGTCGAGCGACCGTTCGACCCACTTGTCGTCGTCGGTCACCCACGCCCGCGTCATGAGCGCGTCGACCATCAGGGCGGCCGCGTCACGCCGTCGTTCGTCGTCCGACAGCGCCCGCTCGACCACCCACGACCAACGCTGCCACCAGTGGTCGCGGTGTCCCAAGAACTCTGTATTCCACACGCGATGCGTGACCGGTCCTGTGGAAGGTGATCCGTGCCTCCAGTCTGTGGAGGACCGACGACGTCAGTCGCCCACCGGCCACCCCGAGAACTCCCACCCTCCGACCGACGGGTGGTCCTCGCCCGTCGAGTACGCGTACGCCCGCGCCGCGGTCCGCGCATCGGTCAGCCGAGCGAGCAGATCCGAGTGCGCCGCGGCGTCCACCCGCGTCAGTGCATCGTGCGCGAGCGCGAACCGGTCCATCTCGTTCCGCATCAGCATGTCGAACGGCGTCGTCGTGGTGCCCCGCTCGAGGAACCCGTGCACGTGCAGGTCGTCGTGTCCGTGCCGACGGTACGTCAGCTGGTGGACGAGCGACGGGTACCCGTGGAACGCGAAGACGGTCGGCGTGCCGGGCAGGAACGTCTCGTCGTAGCGGTCGTCGCTGATCGGGTGCTCGTGCTTCCCCGGGTCGCCGAGGGACAGCAGGTCGACGACGTTCACGACGCGGACGCCGACCGACGGCGCGTGCCGACGGATGATGTCCGCTGCAGCGACGGCCTCGACGGTGGGGACGTCCCCGGCGCAGGCGAGCACGACGTCGACGCGTCCGACGGAATCCTCCGTGCCGGCCCACTCCCAGACGCCCAGGCCTGCAGCCACGTGCTCGACCGCGTCGGGCAGCGACAGGAAGACCGGCTCCGGGTGCTTGCCGGCGACGATGACCTCGATGCGGTCGGTCGTCTCCATCGCGTGCGCGGCCACGGCGAGCAGGGTGTTCGCGTCCGCCGGCAGCTTGATCCGGACGAGGTCCTGCTGCTTGGAGGCGACGACGTCGAGGAACCCGGGGTCCTGGTGCGAGAACCCGTTGTGGTCCTGCCGCCAGACGTGCGACGACAGCAGGATCGACAGGTTCGAGACGGGGGCGCGCCAGTCGATGTCGGTCGACGACTCCAGCCACTTCGCGTACTGCCCGACCATCGAGTCGATGATGTGCGCGAACGCCTCGTAGGTGTTGAGGACGCCGTGGCGTCCGCTCAGCACGTAGCCCTCGAGCATCCCCTCCAGCAGGTGCTCGGACAGCACCTCGGTGACCCGCCCGTGTGCACCGAGGTGCTCGTCGCCGACGGCACGCTGGGCCCGCCAGACGCGTGAGGTGACGTCGAACACAGCGTCCAGCTTGTTCGAGATCGTCTCGTCGGGACCGAACAGACGGAACGTCGAGCCGTTCCGCTCGACGAGCGCGGCGAGCCACGGGCCGAGTGTCCCGGTGGCGCTCGCCGGGGTGCCGACGGGGACGCCGAACTCCTCGAGGCCTGGCCGGTCGAGTGCGGTGCGGAGCCGTCCGCCGTTCGCGTGCGGGGTCGCGCTCATCCGGAGGTCACCGGTCGGACGGATCGAGGTGAGGATGCCGATCGGCTGTCCGTCGTCGTCGAAGAGCTCCTCGGGACGGTACGACCGCATCCACTCCTCGAGCTGCCGGCGGTGCTCGTCGTCCTCGCGCACGGCGGGCAGGGGGACCTGGTGGGCGCGGAACGTGCCCTCCACCTGCTGCCCGTCGACCTCCTTCGGCCCGGTCCAGCCCTTCGGCGTGCGCAGCACGATCATCGGCCAGCGGGGGCGGAGCTCGGCGGCGCCGGCCGGTTGGCCGGCGGCCGCGCGCTGGGCCTGGGCACGTGCCGCGGCCTGGATGTCGTCGATCGTGGCGAGTGCACGCCGGAGGGCGCCGTCGAACAGGGCGTGCACCGCGAAGGGGTCGTCGTCGACCCGGGCGGAGTCGACCACGATCGGCTCGTACCCGAGGCCGCGGAAGTACGCGTGCAGGTCGTCGTGCGGGATCCGTGCGAGGACGGTCGGGTTGGCGATCTTCCACCCGTTGAGGTTGAGGATCGGCAGCACGGCACCGTCCGACACCGGGTCGAGGAACGTGTGCGCCTGCCAGGACCCGGCGAGCGGACCGGTCTCGGCCTCGCCGTCGCCGACGACGCACGCGACGACGAGGTCCGGGTTGTCCAACGCTGCGCCGTACGCGTGGGCGAGGGAGTAGCCGAGCTCACCGCCCTCGTTGATCGACCCCGGCGTCTCCGGTGCCGCGTGCGAGGGGATGCCCCCGGGGAAGGAGAACTGCTTGAAGAACTGCCGCAACCCCGCCTGGTCGGGTGTGATCGACGGGTACAGCTCGCCCCACGTGCCGTCGAGCAGCGCGTTCGCGTTCATGGCCGGGCCGCCGTGGCCCGGTCCGCAGATGTACAGCAGCTGCCGGTCGGTCTCGGCGATGAGCGCGTTGCAGTGCGCGTAGACGAGGTTGAGCGCCGGCGAGGTGCCCCAGTGCCCGAGGAGTCGGGGCTTGACGTCCTCGGGTGTGATCGAGCGGTCGAGCAGTGGGTTGTCGAGCAGGTAGATCTGTCCGACCGTCAGGTAGTTCGCGGCGCGCCACCAGGCGTCGATCGCGCGGATCCGGTCGGTGCTCGAGGTGGTGGTGGGAGCCATGCACCCACGCTACGGAGGGGGCGTCCGGCGAATCCCAGAAAATCTTCCAAACCGATTCCGAGGGGGTGCCGAATGAGTGTCACAAGGGCAAACGCCCAGGGCGCTCTCCGGTCGTACTCGGCCGGGCTGTAGCTGACTCACAGCAAGCCGCCGCACAGGAGCGGATGGCTCGGCCACCGGCCGGAGCGCCCAGCACAGCAAAGGACAGACCAATGCGCAAGAGCCTCAAGACCTCGATCACCCTCGCCACCACCGGTGCGCTCGTGCTCGGTGGTGCCGCGTTCGGCATCTCCTCCGCCCAGGCGTCCACGCCGACGGTGCACACTGTTTCCTCCAGCTCGTCGAAGATCCCGGCCCCGGTCGCTTCGGTGCCGGAGGTCCTCGGCGGCAACACGGCCGTCGCCCTCGACTCGGGCTTCACCGACGCGTTGACCGCGCTGAAGCTGACC